>Ga0315285_10000697_pt1 | contig 35082 bp, 66 predicted proteins | sample YL17G09_36_MG_FD_203698 | JGI IMG/M metagenome (GOLD analysis project Ga0315285, IMG submission 203698) | Sediment microbial communities from Yellowstone Lake, YNP, Wyoming, USA - YL17G09_36 | ecosystem: Environmental > Aquatic > Freshwater > Lake > Sediment | place: USA: Wyoming | collected...
GGGTTTTTTATTTAACAAAGTATTTATCTTATATGAAACTGATTATAACCAAAGATCAATTAAGTCTAATCAACGAAACTTATAAAAGAGATCGTTTTGATGTTGAGTATGAGGACGAATATCCACAGTATAAGAAGTTGTTTTTAAAGACAATATCAAAAGATGTTAAAGGGTGGGGCGACGGTGAATGGCCAGGATCAATATATTTGATGAATGAAAAGAGGGAACCTTTATTTGTTTATAGAAGACCATCAAGAACCCTATATTATGATTATTCAATAGGTAGAGAAATGGAAGACTTCATTCCTTCGCACATAGTTTCAAGACACTTGAAAAACGCAGTTTATGATTATTTTATAAAGTTGTTTCCTGATGTTGAAATAAAAGAGGTGAATGGTGCTAATATTATATAGATATGAAAATAATAATATCTGAACAACAATATATAATGTTATCTGAGTCAAAATTAGATGGAATGCAAAATCTTATTAACATGGCTTTTGAACAAGTCAAAGAAAATTGTGAAGGTGGGTATTATGTCAGATCACACTACAATTACATATGTGACCCAATAGAAATGATTGAAGAAATAAAGGTGGTGGATGTATCAAAAACAACTTCTATGGATTACTTTGAAAAAAAAGAATTATCATCCATACATATAACCGTTGATATTAATCTTGATTCTATACATGAATATAATAATTTAGACAATTTTATTTATGAATTACAAGAAGAATCAAGAAATATTATAGGAGGAAAATTAGTATCCATATCAATAGGGGGAGTAACCAATAAAAGAAAAGAATTTAATTGGTGATGAAAATAATAATATCTGATAATCAATATAATCTTATTAAAGAATCAGTTGCTATTAAAAATATAGAGGCAATTAAAAATCATTGGAAAAACCAATTAAAGAAAGGTGAAAAAATAAGATTTGATAAAGATGATCTTGAGTATTGGGGTATTACTAAGACTTCAGACAAAATCCGAACCCAAATAGCATTTCAAGAAATAGTTGGTGATGAGGTTTTTGCTAAAAATCTTATTAAACCATTGTTAAACAAAACATTTTCAACAAAAGATTTTAACGATAGAACTGTTGGTGGTTATGATTTTGAGTGGATAATAACTCAAATGGTATATAATGATTTTGATTTCTATTTATATGGGAAAATTTTACCTGGTGGGTCTGTTACTCTTATGGATGGTAGGTATTTATCTTTAAATGATGCTTTAGAGGATGGGGATATGTGGTGGGAAATTGAAAGTGAAGTTAAGGATGTTGCTGAAGATTGTATGAACGAAATAATTTTACCTTTTACAGGTTATCAGGTAGAAGTGTCATTAATAAATTAGACGAGGAAATGAAAATAATAATAACGGAATCTCAAGTGGCATTAATAAGAAGGTTAAGTGAGTTAGATCAAATTCTTGATACTAATATTAAAGAATTAAATAATGATATAAAAGGTGGTGGGCCAGGTAATAAACCTGATAATTTTGGCGTTTATGAAAATTGGTTGATAAATAGAATTAAAAATGATTTTGAAGATAATAACCCAAAGATTGAATTTCCAATTCACGATTTTAAGATGTTAGTATCAGGGCAATTTAATGATAAAATTAGAAAAGGTTTTAATAAAGTTAAAAAGAGAAGATGAAAATAATATTAACAAAAAGACAACAAAGGTTAATAATTGAAAATTTTACAGAGGAAAACCTTCGTAAGTTGTGTTATCAAATTTGGGACAAACAAAGAAAGATGGGAAAAGAACCTCATCTTGATGATGTGATTTATGATATTTCTGGAATTAAAAAAGAAACTCGTGATGATTACGACACTATTAGACCAATTTGGTATGAATACAATGGAGGTTATGATGTATTATTTGAAAAACTTAAAAATAAAATTGACACTAAGGAATATAAGTTAGTTGAGGCTGAATTTGATTTGGAAACCAAAATAAAGGTTGTCCATCTTGATATTGTAGGACATTTTGTTGAAATTATGGTTGATGTTGATCCTAGTGGAACTATAGAATTTCATGGTTGGGATGAAGAAACTGGGGAAGAATACGTGGTAAAAGACACAATAGACGCTGCTTATCATGAGGCGTTACTTAATTATGAAGGTGCCGAATTTCAAGGAATGATTAGAAGTTCAGTATATGATTTATTTTATAATTTATTAGAAAAATATGGAATTCCAATTGATGTGGATATTGACTTAAAAGAAATTTATTAATACTTTTTAAATATGGGACCAATCGAAAAAAAAATTTTAGAATTATTAAAAACAGAAGGACTTTCTGAAGAAACTTTAATGACTTTAACTATTTTAAAAAATCAAGTTATTGAGGATGAAAAAATAATGATTAATGAGGCATACCAAAAAGGTTATTTTGATAAAGAAATGAACCGTAGAGCCACTTGGAACTACTTTGATAGCAGATACAAGTGTTACTTCTCAAATTTTAAATTTGGCCAAATTAAATAATTTTCGTATCTTTGTGATATGGAAGACTTAACTAAACTTGAATTACCAGAAATTAAAATTCTTTGTAAACAATACGGTATTGGTATTGTTGGAGATGAAAAATCTTTAATTAAAAAACTCAAATATTTCTTAGAACCTATTGGAGATGTGTTAAATACACATCCTGGAAGAAAATTAACTAATGGTAAAAAAATTGTTGGTGTTAAAGTTAACAACCAAGAAGAAATTAATTCTATTTATAAGAAAAAGGGTCAATTTTTATATTATTCTTTGGGGTATCACTATTATATTGTGACAGAATAAAAAACTTAGATATTTATTAAATAAAAATTGGCATGAAAAAACAAATAATAGAAGAGCTTAACGATATAAAGTATCTTTTTAATTACAGTATAGGTAAAGTAATTTCTGAACAAGAACAATTTGAATCCGAAGACTCTGATTTTGAAGAAATTGATATTGATGATGAAGATGATGAAGATGATGAAAATAATGATATTAATTATCTAAAAAGTGAATTTTCTGAAGAATATGGTTATGGAGATATGGATACAGGTGAAGATTTAGAACCTTCTTTTTATTCAGATGGTAATTTTTTAGGTATGGTAAAACCTAATCGAGATGATATGGAAGTTGATGAGGATTTAATTGAAAATAGAGAATTAGAAGTTCCAGTTAAACCTGACACAAAAACACCAACCAAACCAAAAAAACCTGGAACTCCGTATAGCCCTAAACCTGGACCAAAGAAAAACCCAAAAGCAAGAAAAGGTGATATGCCTGATTGGTTAAGTTTTGATGAACTTGGAATTGATTTTGAATAATATGAAAAAAAATACAAATAGATTATACACGGAAGGCATTTCCAAAAAAGACTTATTAAGACTTATGGAGGCACCTATTGACTACGAAGGACCTGAAAGAATGGCTGGAGATGTTGAGAAAAAAATTACGGGAAAAGAAACCCCGTATCATGGATTCCCTGCAATTCCAAATATGGATAGAGACTTTATTGAGTTAATATCTTCAAAAAGATTCAAGGACTCAGTTGATAAAGTTAGAACGGCAATGGGGGACACAAGAACAATTCAAGGTTCAAATGCTCTTATGCAATTGATGGGAACAGTTGGTCAGGCAATGCAAAAACTTGTCATGATTCAATCACAAAATAAAGAGGTACTTGAAAAATTAGCGGTTGAACTTGTTAAAAATGAGTTAGGTATACCTGATGATGCAATGCAATTCAAAGCCGAACTTGTGGGGCAACCTATGGGAGCGGCAGAAGGGATGCAAAGTGAGCCTGAAATGCCAAGTGAAGAAGAGGTTGAAGAATTAATGGGTGATATGGAAAACTTTAATTTGGAAAGAGAAAAAAGAAGATTCATTAATTCACTTATTCAAGGTGCGGCTTTTAAAGGAGGACACATGTATAATCTTGTTAAAAATGAGATCAATGACATTAATCCACAACTTATGAACCTATACGCTGTCACACAATCTTTAATGGAACATGCATATTGGATATTTCCTAACATGGAAGGAATGGCCGGAGGTGGTGGTGGTCAAATGGGTCAATCAGAAGTTGATGAAGAAACGGATCCACCAACAGTTAAAGCTAAGGCGGTTACATTTCCGTTGTTGGTTCACGAATTAGTTAAAGGTGTTTATGAAATATTTGGTTCACACGGATTGCCTGATGACCCAAGACAACAAGAAATGATATTAAATGCTGAAGACACTTTACCTTCAGAAATTTGGGATTCAAGACTTGGTCCTGTATTTTGGGAAAAGTTTATGGCATCATATCCTATGGAGTTGTTTGATGAAGACAAAAAACATATACAACATTACTTATTTATGCGATTCTCGTCATTAAATGCGGAAGAGTTTATGAGAGTTGCAAAAATGATTCTTAGTGGAGATCCTAAAGGACAACAATTTATTCAAAGAATGGTTGATGACATCATTAAAGAATTAAAAAATCAAGAATACCGTGATGCGATGGGAGATGAGGATGATGACGATGGTGATGATTTGAGTGGGATTGATTTTAGTGATTTGGGACTTTAATAAGTCCCATTTTTTTTTATGAGGAATTTTTTTCCTATAATTATTAAAAATGTTAGTTATGAAAAATATTGATTGTGAAATATACATAAAACAACTTATTACTTTTTTTGAAACTAATCCAGGTGATTTAATGGAACTGGTTGGGGATGTTCAAAAAGAAGACTTTTATAAGAAGTTAAGGGAAAAATGTGAAAAAAATTATGATGATGGTATAGACCATATTATAACTAGACAACAAATGATTAATATAGTTATGGAATTAAAAATTCCCGAACTATTTGAAACCCCAAACCCTAAGTCAGTTGTGGAAGGGTATATTCAAAAAACAAAGTGGGGTAAAATAATTTTAAATTAATTTTTTAAAAAGTTTTGTATTTAATAAAAAACGCATATCTTTGTAATGTGATAAACGAGAAACAAAATGAAAACAATAGAACTTACTATGATGGAAATATGGCAGGCAACTAGACCCATCGTGCAAAAAAGTAAGAAATCCTACACTCGTAAAACCAAACACAAAAACAAAGAAAATAATAAACTATGATATACACACCAGAATTAATTAAATCAATTGCACCGGCAGTTTTTGCAACATCACCATCTTCTAAAATGACGAACAAGTATGAGTTCGTACCAACCAACGAAGTTATGGAGATTTTTGACCGTGAAGGTTGGAAACTATCATCTGTAAAACAAACAGGTAAAAGTATTCACGGAATGCATGAGTTGAAATACCGAAACAGCGAACTACCAAAAGTTGGGGACACAGTTGTTGAGGCAATCGTTAGAAACTCTCACGATGGAACGGCAACATTCTCTATGGGATCAGGGCTATTCCGATTGGTGTGTTCAAACGGACTTACGGTTCCTACATCAGTGGCGGAAAAATTCTCTATTCGACACAATCACTTCTCATTCGACGATGTTCGAGGTTTGGCTGAGAACTTCTCTAAGAAACTCCCAAGAATTGAAGAATCTGTTACTCGAATGATGGAAAAAGAGTTAACTGAAAAAGAAAAACTTCGTTTGATCAAAGAGGCAATTAAGATCCGTTGGGCGGTTGGAAATGGACCTGAGTCTATTGACATCACAGACCTTCTAACACCGTTTCGACCTGAGGATGAGGGAAGTGATCTTTGGACTGTGTTTAATGTAATCCAAGAGAAAATGACTCGAGGAGGATTTACTTACAAAACTCCAAGAGGAAGACAAACAACTCTTCGTGGGATTAAGAGTATCCAAACCACAAATCGTTTAAACACTAAACTTTGGGAGGCAGCGGAATTAATGTTGGTTTAAAACTATGGGGGTGAAATGCCCCCTTTTTTACATTATGGGAAAATTTAAACACGAAGAACAATTTTTAAAAAATTTAACTGAAAGAACTAAAGAGATGTCCTCAATTATGGAATTAACTGATGGACACAGTTTATCGCCATCAGAATTAAAAAACAGACCTAAATTTACCGAGTATTTTTCTGATTCAGTACAATTTTCCGATGGAATTAGTAACTCAGAATCAATTTATGTGTATGATGAAAACATTTACATATATTTATCTAAAAGTGATCCGATGATCTCTTCTTTTTCTTGTAAAATTTATTATCCTATAAGAAAGAAAAAAGATGTTGAATTCTTTATATTAAACTTAAAAAAAATGAAAAAAAATGGAAATTAATAGTGTAGATTTAAAAGAAAAAATTAAAAATGGTGAAAAAATAATTGTGGAGTTTTGGGGCACTTGGTGCCAACCGTGCTTAGCTATGAAACCTATATTTGAAAGAGTTGCAAATAGTAATGAAAATGGGAACGTTCAAATGTATACGATGGACATTGACCTTAATAAAGAGACTGCTATTGGATTTGGTATTAGAAGTATTCCTACAATTAAAGTTTTTAATGGTGGGTCAGTTATTGACACTAAAGTTGGGGTGTTAAATGAGACATCCATAAAAAATATGGTAACAGAATTAATCAATGGATAAGTTAGCAATACTTTTTACAATGAAAAGTTGTCCCCATTGTCAAGATTTTAAAAAAATGCTTGATGAGGCAGAATTAGATTATATTGAAAGAGACATTTACGAATATGAGGAAGAATATAATCTGTTTGTTGAGGCAACCGATAATGAATTTGTTCCCGCATTTATGTTGATTGAAAATCCTGAAAGTGAAAAACCGTTAACTGAGTTATTTGCTCCTGACCGAGATTTTGAAGACATTGATCAAGGACTTAACATAATTAAAGAATTTTACGAAAGATAACAAAACCCCCTCTTAACGGAGGGGTTTTTTTATAATAATACAATATCTTTTAGTCTATCTTGAATCAAGTATGGTTTATCTAATGATTGATCTGTTATATCGTTTGTGAAGTTATAATCAGACAGTCTTTCTTTAAACTCGGATAGATCCATATCAAAACAATCTAAAACAAGACTTTCAATAGTTTGTTTTGGGATCTGAGAATCACATACCACTTTAATTTTATAATCCTCATCTTCATTTAGTTCACTTGAATATCTAAAAGACAATTGATCTACACTCAACAAAGAATACATTTGATTAAAGATGTAATGTGAGTAATAGAATATTCCTCTACCACACCCTAAACTGTGACCATAAGGAAACTCTGATGAAATGTTTATTTCTAAAATTGGTTCATATTCTGTAACATATAATGACTTATTAACTGTGATCCATGTTTTTAAAACATCTGTAATTTCTTGATCGTATTTAATGATGTCAATAATGTTAATGTCTTCTTTCTTAAGTGAATTAAATAACTCTTTGTTTAATTCAATAAATTCAGTTTTTAGTTCATTTAAATCCAACACTTCTTTACTCGTTGTTTGACCATTTACAACTACAAAGGTTTCACAATCTGTTACTTGGATTACTGTGTTGTCCTTCTTATCAAATTTAGAAAGGATGTAGTCAGCAAATAGATTCACAAAGTATCTTCGTGTGTTTTTTTCTAATTTTCTCATATTTTTTATTTTTATAATTAATATGAGTTTTATTTGGATTTATAAATAGTTAGATATAATCATCAAACATTTCGTTTATGTATTTTTGAGTTGTGGACCAATCTGGATAATCAGGAGTGTTAAAATCTATACATTCATAATCCTGATCGTAGATTAGTTGTTTCATCAAAGTAGTATAACTACCAAAATAATCTAAATATGAATCTGAATATGATTGACCTCTATTGTTTTCTAAAAATAAAGTAATGTTTCCAACAAAATCTCTAATTTTAATATAATTTAAGTATTTGGTTACTTTTTTACCATCCGATTTGGTGGTTTCTTTTGGGACTTCATCAATTTTTCCTTCAAAGTATTCGTCTAAACCATTATATACTAATTCATATATTTCATTTTCATATGCAGAATTATAAGCGTTCCAATAAATATTTTTTAATTCTTGACCTAACTCACTTAAATCATTTTTACATAGTTCATTTATTGCGTCGGAATCTTTAATTAATTCATTTAAGTCTTCAGCTTGAATTTTAAAATAACCTTCAGTTCCCTGTTCTTCCGATAAACTTTCAAAAAAATCAGAGCTATAATCCTCTAAAGATAATTCAACATTACCGATTTCTTTAAAAATGGCATCTTTTAAATGAATGGTATTTTTTTCATTTAAATCGTCAATAACATCAGATGGTTTTGTATCAACATCAAAATACCAATCGTGAAAAAAACCCTCTTCGCTAAATACTAGTTTTGCAACACCTTCAGGAGAACTATCACGACGAGAGGAACCGCAAAAGAAATCAGCTAACTCATCTCTATCATTGCCTAAATATAGGTAGAACCCATCAGGTCTAATTTCAACATCACTTAAAAGGTTGCTTGTAATAAACTTAATAGTATCTTCGTAGTTATGTTCTAAACCATGTAGTAGATAATAATTCATAAACTCTTCAGGGACAGAATTGTAGTCTAAATTAGACATAATACCATTATCGACCAAATAATCAAACAACTCATTACTAAAATCATCAGGAGGAATCTCTCTTAAATCAAGTTCCTCTAAAAGATTGTATTTGTTAATGAATTTAAAAAAAGTAATTATGTTATTAAAGTATGGTTTTATCTCATCTTCATACTCACCATCATTAAATGATTCTATTAAATTTTTTACCCTATCTAAACTCATATTTTATAAATATCTATTAAACAAAAAAGGTGTCCCAACGGAACACCCTTATCTCGATGATACAAAAAATATTATCTTCTATAATATTTGTTGATGATTTTTTTCACATTCTCTTGAACATTTGAACCATTTGATGGTTGTTGAGGTTGTGCTTGAGGTTGTGCTTGAGGTTGTGCTTGAGGTTGTTGAGCCTGTTGATTAGCTTTGTTTTTACATCCGCAACTCATGATAAGTATTTTTAAGTGGTTTATTTATCTATAAATAGTATACAAACAAACTTTAGTCCAAAAAAAATAAAAATCAATTATTTTTCTTTTGTTATATTTATAAAAGTATGTCAATAAAGAAGTTTTTTAAAAATTATATTGTAGAACAAGATGAAAACCTTGTTTCAATTTCTCCTGAGGATTATTTAGAAATATTGGAAAATGTTGGTGGAATTGCAGAAAGAATATCAAACCTAAAGCCGTATAGAGGTAAGGGAATTGTTATTACTGGACCAATAAATGTTAGTAATTATAAAAATATTGGGCCACTTACAGGTGTTGTAAGAGTAATGGGTAGATTAGACATTTCTCATACCAATGTTTCAAATCTCAATGGAATTAGAGTCGATGCTTATGTTAGTGATTATGGATCTTCTATGTGGAAGATTAAAATGCAAAAAGAGTTAAATGAAAAACTTTCAGATTTGGATGAAAAAAGAAGAGAAGATGAATGGAATGTTGAAAACCAAGATGATGAATCTGAAAGAACTGAAGCTGTATACAAATATTTAAATCAACATGGTGATGTGGATATGGTTGAAGATGACGAAGGAAATGAAGTTCCTGAAGATAAGTATTATATCAATCCTAATGGAAGGGCAACCTATGGTTACGGAAAACAATATGAATGGTTAGGTGGTGGTAATGGGTTTAATCCTAATACCTATGATGTTTATACTGAAGATGAGGCAGATAGTGCGGCAAGACAATATGTTGAACAATTAATTGATGATGCAGGAATAGATTCGTTTAGTTCTTGGGCATTCAATGAGGCTTTAAATGATAAACAATGGTATAATTGGTTATATGATTTCTACGATGATGATGTTAGAAATTCTCCTGAAAATTTTGACATACCTTTAGAACTATCAAATCAACAAATGAAACAAGTTCAACAACTACAATCAAACATAGATTCACTTAATAAAAGATTAGAAAGTGAAAATTTACCTGATGAAAAATATGAAGAAATTGAAGTAAAAATTGAAGGATTGGTAGAAATAATTCAAGAAATCAATGATGACCCACAAGGTGATTATGATGAAAGTTCAATTGAAAATGAAATTACAAGTAGAGTTGATGATTACCAAAACGACATTCAAGGGTTTATTGATATATATGGTTTTGATAAAAACTTTATAATGGATTTTATTGATTTAGATAAACTAACTGAAACGGTAGTAAGTTCTGACGGATATGGTAATATGTTAAATTCTTATGATGGTGATTATGATACTTTTAATATAAATGGAACTGAGTATTATGTAATGAGGGTTCAATAGCCCTTTATTTGTTTTATATTTTGCATTATTTTTATTTTTAATGACACGAAGAAAAAAAATAGAATTTTTAATGAATACCGATTGGATGTTCGAAAAACCTATTGATAGAGAATACAAAGAATACAAACTACTTTCCTATTTCCAAAAGATGGGAGAAAAACTTGACAAGTTAGAGTTATATCCAGGTTTTATTGAATTATCACTACATTTAATGAATGTCCAAGCTCTTATGAGAGACCATAAGATTGTTTACACAGACAAAAAACTCACAAACATTGATGACGAAATTATGGTAAAAGATCTTAAAGTTAAAGATCTTCCCGATATGTCAGACGATGAATCCAAAGAATTTAAAAAAATACTAATGTACTCAGCACCAAGAATGATGGAGTACTTTAACATTGCTAAATCAGTGTGGACAATAGTGTTTGATTCTTTGGATATGAAAGTTAAAAGAAACAAAAAAAACATTATTCATCCTAAAGGGTTCTTTTATTTTATTGATCATGAAAAAACTCATTATGTTTGGGAATATGTGATCAAAAAACAAACTAAATTAAATCCCCAACAAATGACAAATGTAAAATTAATTTACGATCAGTCTATAAATGATTTGACTATTTCAAAAATTATTTATAATTTTTCTTCATTCGATGGTATTGACAAAAAAATAGGACCAATCTTTTATATGAGCTCAAAGGGAATTTTTCCAATAAACGAAACCCTACTTCCAATGTTCAAAAGAAGAATTGCTGGTCACATATCACAAACTAAAAAATTTGAAGAATTAAAAGAAAACAATGGGTGATAAAGAAAAAAACAAAATTTTAGAATTTATTAAAAAAATGGTTGATAAATTTCCAAACGATCAGAATTTGGGTCACGAAATACGAAAGTATTATTTGACAAAAACACAAAAAAATAAATAATATATGAAAATTAAATTGGAATATGTGTGGTTAGATGGATATAAACCAGAACCTAACCTCAGAAGTAAAGTTAAGATTGTTGAATACAATACAGTTAAAAACGCATTTTTAGATGGGAATTTTCCTATGTGGAATTTTGATGGATCATCAACTAACCAAGCTAAAACTGGAAACTCAGATCGTATTTTAAAACCTGTTAGACATTATATGAAAGACATGTCATCAACGGTTTATGTTTTATGTGAGGTATTAAATCATGACGGGTCACCACACGAGTCAAATAAAAGATCAAGTATTGGTGAAGGTTTTGAAGATCTTTGGTTTGGTTTTGAACAAGAGTATTTTATTCGTGAAGAAATTAATGGGAATATTTTAGGACATAAAAGAAATAGCCTTAAAGGACAAGGTGAGTATTATTGTGGTGTGGGACATAATGTTGTTGGTCGTAAGTTTGTTGACGAACATACAAATATGTGTTTAGATTATGGTATTAATATTACAGGAACAAACGCTGAAGTTGCGTTAGGTCAGTGGGAATATCAGATATTATCTAAAGGTAAGTTAAAAGGAGGGGACGATCTTTGGATGACTCGTTATTTCTTACACAAAGTTGTTGAAAATTATGGTTACCATATTGAACTTCACCCAAAACCAATTCAAAATGGTGAATGGAATGGATCAGGTCTTCATACAAACTTCTCAACAGACATTATGAGACTTGACGGGGATGAAGAATACTTCATGGCACTACTCAACGCATTTGAATCAAGGCACAATGATCACATTAAAGCTTATGGTTCTAATAACAATCTAAGATTAACTGGAGAGTATGAAACTCAGGCAATTGATAAATTCAGTTGGGGTGTATCTGATCGTGGAGCGTCAATTAGAGTTCCTCAGGACACAGCAAAAGAATGGAAAGGATATATTGAAGATCGAAGACCAGGGTCAAATGCTGATCCTTACAAGATCATTCGTGAAATTGTTAAATCACTTGATGTTACACAACAAATATACGATACAAAAAATATGATGACCTCATTTGTTGATATGGATGGTCTTAATGGGAAATACGGAACAATGCCCAACGATGAGTTATTAAAAGAATATAGAGAAGAAGAATAATGGATAATGACTGTGTATGTGGCGGCACCGGACTTTGTCAGTGTCCCCCACCAAAAATAGAACAAGTAAACCATCCTCAACATTACGGAGGAGAAAATAATGAATATGAAGTTATCAAGGTGATTGACGCTTGGGATTTAGGGTTTAGTTTAGGAAATGCAATAAAATATATTAGTCGTGCAGGAAAAAAAAGAAAAGATACAGAACTTGAAGACCTCAGAAAAGCCCTTTGGTACCTCCAACACCACATCAAAAACATCGAAAAATAAAACAGGGTTTAGTAAAGAAATTTCAGTTTTAGATGCTATCACAACACCAAGTGAATTACTACGAGAAACTCTTATAAATTTTATGTGGGGGTTTCTTGGGAACTCTATTGTTGTGTTTGTAGCAAACGAACTGGACTTTTTAGTTTTAATAAACTATATTGTTTATTACATTTTAATTTCTTATATTGTGAATAGAAAGAAATATGACACAATTCTTGGAAAGTTTATAGTTCTTCCTGGATCTGCTGCGTCAGGAGCTTTTGCAGGATATAAATTAGCTCAAATAATTACAGAAATAGTTTAAATAATGATAAAAAATATATTTTAAAAATGATAGAAACAGGAAAAATTATAAATGGAGATTGTATTGAGGTAATGAAAACTTTACCTGAAGGTAGTGTTGATTTGGTTGTTACATCACCACCATATAATTGTGGGATTAAATATGATATGCACATCGATAACTTACCTATGGACCAGTATTGGGGTTGGACAAAAGAATGGTTAACAGAAACTTACCGATTGATTAAAGATGACGGTAGAGTCTCAATTAACATTCCTTACGAAGTGAATGTTCAAGATAGGGGAGGTAGAGTATTTTTTGTTTCAGAATTTTATCAAATAATGAAAGAAGTTGGATTTAAATTCTTTGGAATTGTGGATTTAGAAGAAGATTCTCCCCACAGAAGTAAGACAACCGCATGGGGATCTTGGATGAGTCCCAGTTCTCCATATATTTATAATCCAAAAGAATGTGTGATATTAGCATACAAAAAAAACCACATTAAAAAGGTTAAAGGTGAACCAGAATGGAAAGGAGCCCCAACTGAGATTGAACAGGAAGACGGGACATTAAAGAAAAAAATTGTATATGAAGAAAAAGATAAGAAAGAGTTTATGGAACTTGTTTTTGGTCAGTGGAATTACTTTGCAGATACTAAATCACTCACCAAGGCAACTTTCTCGATGGACATACCAACAAAGGCGATTAAGATATTGTCCTACAAAAACGATGTGATTTTGGATCCATTTGCTGGTAGCGGAACATCTATGGTGTCGGCAGAAATATTAGATCGTAGATGGTTGGGAATTGAATTAAGTCCAAACTATTGTGATGTTGCGAGAGGTAGAGTTCAGACTTTTGTTGATGAAAAGAAACAAGTTAAAATAGATTTATTTTAAAGCAGAGTAACTTCATTGTCTTCTTTGATATTATATTTTTTACAAGTTCCACCAGGAAGTTCAAGTACTAAATCACCATTACCTTTGTAGTTATCACAATCATTTTCAAAACAAGGTTTACAGTTGTGATGTATTTTTACAATTTTGTAATCATGTATGTAAATAATATCTAAATGAATAACACAGTTTTTCATCCAAAAAGAATGAGGTTCGTTTTTCATAAAAAATAACATACCATCATAACCATCAAATTTTTTACCCATCATACCCTTTTGAGCATCTTTTGAAGTTAATAGAGTTTTAACATCAAATAAGTTATTATTTATTTTTACTTTCATATTTATAAATATCAATGAATAAGTTTAGAAAAAGTGCTGGTGTCATTCTTAAATATGGGGATGAGGTTTTACTCTGTAAAAGAGGACCAAAAGAAACATTACCAAACATTTGGTCAATACCTGGTGGTGGTATTGAAAATGGTGAATCGCCAGGTCAAGCCGCTATAAGAGAATTTCACGAAGAAACTGATATTGAAATTAATACAGACTTAGATCTTGTTGGAATTATAGATAACTTTAATGATGACGGAACCAAAAGAGGAATGATGTTTGTATTTTTACAAAATACCAAAGACAAAAAAGAACCTGATTTAAATAATGCAACTCATGGTCATGAACATACATCTTGTAAGTATTTTAAATTATATGACATACCAAAACAAAAAGAAGTTGAACAACTTTATGATATTATTAAAAAAGTTTTAAAATAATTTTTTTAGAACCAAAAGTTTTATTACATTTGTAGAAATAATAAAGACATGATAAAAACTCCAGTAAACCACAAAATTAATATTATCAACGAAAATTTTGGTACAATTCTATCTGAATCTTTTGTTGACCCAATTCAATTCAAGATATTTTTAAAAATGGTTGATGGTGCTTTAAATCTTAAAGAAGATCTTTCATTTTATGATGGTAATTTGTTTTTGGTTCATATTCCACATAAAATTTTAAAAGAGTCAATTGTTTTAACAAACCTGACACCTATAACTATTGGAGAACAAGTGAGAAATAAATTAGAAACTTTGGTATAACATGAAAAAACTTATTTTATTTATTATAGGGTTTGTTTTATTTTCTTGTAAAAAAGTTGAGGTGAAACCACAACAACCTTTAGATCCGCAACCAATTATTACCGACACAACTTTTGTTGACACAACAATAACTTTAAAAAATACTACTTGGGTAATCACTAAAGTTTTAAACACAAATTTTAATGAGGAACTAAGGTTGGACACTCTTGTTTTTTTAACCTATAACACTTATAGTTTTAATGGTGTTCAGTCAACTTATAATTTTTATCCAAATAATTTAAACTATACCTTGACATTAAATAACACACCTTGGGGACATATAAGTGGTGGTATTTATAACTACAATATAACACAAGGTGAAATTATAAATTGTCAATTTAATAATTATTTTACAGGACAAAATGTAATAAAAGTTTGGATGATTAAAATATAGTTTCTTTGTTCTATCAAAACAAAGTGGTGGAGTTAAATGGCATTTCAATGTCGATCTCTTGAAAGGTGGGAATTTATTTTCACCTTTTTGTTTTTTGGTATATTTATAAATAAAAATAAGATATGAAAAAATTAATATTAAATGAAAAACAATATAATAGACTTCAAAATATTATTATTAATAAAGCTATCATAAGTGAACAAACAAAAAGTCAAATAATGATAATCCAACAAAGACTAAAAGAATGTTTTAGTGCCTATCTTGGAACTTCAGGGCCTAACAAAGATGGTGTTGATGGAGTTGCTGGTGATAAAACAAAAACTGCTATAGAAACATATACAAAATATCGTTTTGAACAAAATGATAATTCAGAAAATTCTGATTTAGTTACGAATCCAGATGTAGAGGCAAAAAAACAAGAAGTTTTAGTATTCCTTAATAAATTAAAAGAGTCTAATACTAATCAAATAGTTAAAAATCAAATAGAAAAAAGTATAACCGAATTAAATAATATGAGTACAGATTCAATTTGTGAAAATAATCAATTAAAACCTGAATTGGCTAAAAAATTAGCAGAATCTAAAAAAGATCTTAATAATTATCGATCTCTTATTAACGATCCAGAAAAATTAATTGACAAAATTATTATAAACATGACTTTTATTGAAGAATATTGTCAATCAAAAAATAAATCAAGTGATGTTGTCATAGATGACTCAGGTTTACTAGCTTAAAAATTACTATGAGAAATAAATTTACATTAAATGAAGGTGAAGTCCAAAGAATATTAGGGTTACACAAACAGGCTATTTTAAAAGAGAATAAAATAATCTTATCTGAGGGTAATGAAAATACCCTTTATAAAAATACTAACTACAAAACTAAAAAAGAACAAAGGTTTGCAAAAGAAAGTGATATTGCCGATGCCATAGTGATTGATCCAGGGGTCACATTTTATAAATATGGAACGGATAAAGCTGTCGCTTATAATGTTCCTATTAAAGTTAAAGTTAAGGGTGGATATACAGCAGGAAAAGCTTCATCTACCCAAAATATAACATTCTATTGCGCAAAAGGTAAATATAGATTTAGTGGTAAAAACAAAGGCGTTTTTTATTATTCTCAAACAGGTATATCTGCGGCACTTGTAAAAAATATTTGCCAAAAAGAAGGTGTATTACCTAATGGAAAAAAAGTTGATGGAACTAGTAATTACAATTCTAAAAAAAACACTAAAGATAAATCTAATAAAGACACTAAAGATAAATCTAATAATAATACTAAAGTTAAGGGTAATAAATATACTTTTGATTTTGATGCCATTATGAAGGCAATTAACGATACAGGAAAATGTGCCGGATCTTGGGGTTCATCCGATGGAACAAACGGCACAAGTGGAACTCAAGGAACATCAGGAACAAATGTAATCCAAAATCCGTTACCAATTAATAATAAAATATCTGCAGAACTCTATTATAAAATAACAGCACCTTAATATAAAGGGAGTTTGACTCCCTTTTTTTATGCAATTTTTTTTCTTATATTTGTACTATGGAAAAAATGATATATTTAGTTAGAGGAATACCAGGAAGTGGTAAGACAACTTTTGCAAAACAATTAACTCCAAATGTATTTGAAGCGGACCATTATTTTTATGATAATGACGATAACTACAATTTTATTGCATCTGAAATAAAAGAAGCTCATAAAGAGTGTCAACAATATGTTGGATACGCAATGGAGTCAAACACACCAAAAATTGCCGTATCAAACACATTTACACAAGAGTGGGAACTTCAACCATATTATGAATTGGCAATTAAGTATGGTTATTATGTGACCTCTATTATTGTTGAAAACAGACACGGAGGCACAAATGTACACGATTGTCCTGAAAATATGATTCAATTAATGAAAGATAGATTCAATATAAAATTATAAGAAATGAAATTTGATGACATATTAACAACGGGTGTAGTTTGGATCACATCAGACACACACTACAACCATAAAAACATTTGTAGATCTGTGACTAATTGGAGAACCCAAGATGGGGATGTCCCTACTTACAATACTAGAGATTTTCAATCGATAGATCAGATGAATGATGCTTTGGTAAACAATATTAACTCTAAAGTTGGTCAAGACGATACTCTAATTATGTTGGGCGATATTGCTTTTGGTGGATTTGAAAGTATTGGTAAGTTTTTAGATCGTTTGGTTTGTAAAAACATTCATCTTGTTTTAGGAAATCACGATCACCACATTAGAAATAATCGAGAAAACATTCATGATCGTTTTATAAGTGTTAGCGATTACTTACAAGTTAGAATTAATAATCAAGACTTTGTTTTAAGTCACTACCCATTTGCAAGTTGGAATGGGTTAAACAAAGGAGTGATTCACTTACACGGACATGTTCACTTATCTAATCAAAACAAATGGGGTAATGGAAAACGACTAGATGTTGGTGTGGATGGTAATGGATATTTTCCTTATAAAATTACTGAGATTGTTCATATGATGGATCGTCGTGAGATTGGATCTGATTTAAGTAATGATCACCACCTTGATGGTTTAGTTGGGGTTGTAGGATAAACTATGACTTTAATATATTTATTAGTATGAAAAATATTGTCATAACTGAAAGTCAATTAAAAATAATTACAGAAGCTTTAGGGGTTCCAAATAATATTTTGGATGCTGCCGATATGTTATATGATGTTGTTGAACAAGACATCAAAACAATCGATACCATTCAAGACGAGTACAACTTTGATGGAGAAATTAACTTTGAATTGGGAAATAAGAAAAAAATTAAAATTGATTCATATACTCTTACTGTAAAAATTGAGGAGATTGAAGACGAAAAAGGAGGTGTCTTAGACATTATTTCAATGGGCATGGAAGGTGGTTTTGGGTTTAATAGAGATGTTTATATGAAAGAAACAGAACCCTCAACAACTTTAGAGTTGAGTATAACTTTTGCTGTTGGTGAAAATTGGGAACCTGAAGGACTAATTCAAAAAATGGAAGAAGAAAGAGATGAGCATGTTTCATCTTTATCTCATGAAATAAAACACAAATACGATAAACAGTCAAAACAATTTGGTTTAATGGGTCTTGATGCTGAATATCAAGCAACACAAAAAAGAGGTACTTTTGGAATACCTGCAATTGATAGTGTTTTTTATAGGTTTATGTATTATATCCATGCAATTGAAAACCTTGTCAGACCTACAGAAGTTGCATATTCTATGAAAAGAAAAAATATTACAAAGTCACAATTCAAAGAGTTTTTAGAAAACAATAGAGTTTATAAAGAGTTGTTAGAAATTAAAAACTTTTCATTTGATGATTTTATTTCACAATTAAAAGAACAAGAAGAAAGATTAGATGCTCTCTTGGAACACATTAATGATGATCCATCCAATATGACAATAGATGAAAAAATAAAAAGAGTTTTAGAAGTCGTTCATATTGATTTGGTAAATAATAAAATGGACTTGTTTGTAGAAATGACCTCACACTCAAGCGACGATTTTTTACGAATGGCTTTAGACATAGGGTTATTACCCCCAAACGCTGAAAAAAATATAGAAGGACTTAAAAAAACAAATGAAATTAGACAAAAGTTTTTTAATTATGTAATTAAATACCAAGAAAACCCAACTAAATTTTTTGAAAATGAGTTTAAAAGCTTTAACTTTGTTGCAAACAAAATGTTAAAAAAAATATCAAAATTATATGCTATGGCAAAAGACGATGAACAAGTTAGCGAATCAATTATTAATTGGGAACTTCATCAACAAATTATGGAAAAAAAATATGGTAAAAGAAAAATAGAAACCAAATACAAATACAAAAAATAAAATAAACCCCACAAAAAAAGTGGGGTTTCTTGTTTTTAATCAAAAAACTTTATTATCTTTGTTTTATGGAAACTCCCTGCAAAGAATGTCCGCACTTTATTAAGAATCGTCATAATGATATGATTGTTGAATTTGGTCGTAGGACTGGTAAGAAACATAATTGTCATATGACCGAAGGGGTGAAAGATTTGTGGAATGTTACAGATAAAAAATTAGAATGTTATGGATCAAAAAAAAATATATAAAAATGGATAGTAGAGAAATTATTTACGGAGTGTGTGATAAAACAGGGAAATGTGATTCCTATTTTGGGTTCTTCAAAAATGAAAAAGATGCGGAACACGAAGTTGAAATCCAATCCAACAGGCTTAAGGAAGACTTGGGTATGATGGATATTGATATTCAAACAGACCGAGCATTATTCAATGGTAAATTAGTAATAGTAATTCATAGATACGTATTAAGATGAAAACAAGAGAAACTAAATTTGGAACATATATAGAAATGGAAACAGAAACAAGCACAAAATTAACTGGTGATAAGATCACAGTATTTGTAGAAAGATTGAAAAAAATTGGAATTGAGGTTAAACTTCAGGGTAATTTCCCATGGGTTTATATTAATGAAATCTGTGGTAAAAGAGTTACTGAAAAGTTTGAGGGGAATCACGGTTTTACTTTAATATTTTTACCAGGTAGAAACGATAGTCCACCATCAGAATTTACAGATATTACAGAAATTTTTAAACTAATACGAAAGTATATATGAATAAAAAAATATATCTAGATGATGTTCGTACACCGGTAGACCCAAGTTGGATTGTTGTTCGTTCTTATGATGAATTTGTTAGTAAGATAAATGAAATTGGTTTAGAGAACATTGAGTTAATATCTTTGGATCACGATTTGGGTGATAGTGCTATGAGAGAATGGCATTACGGTGTTGTAAAAAACTATACTATCAATTACGATAATATAACAGAAAAAACTGGTATGGATTGCACCAAGTGGTTAGTGAATCAATGGTTAGATGGTAAACATATTGTTGAAGTTGTAGTCCATTCGGCAAACGCTGTGGGTAGTGGTAATATGATGGGATACATCAACAACTACCGACACTTAAATAGATTGGAACAAAATTGTGTAAGAGTTAAAATTGAACATACAGTATAAAAAAATATAGAAAATGGAAAATTTAAATAGCGTATGTTATGTTGGTGTAATCGGAGAGGTTAAACCAATAGAAGGTGCTGACAACATAGAACTTGTGATGGTTAATGGTTGGAATGCCATAACTAAAAAAGTAGAATATAAAGTTGATGATTTGGTTGTTGTTGCAACCACCGATGCGGTTATACCACAAAAACTTTCTGATGGATTAGGTGTTACAAGTTATCTTCGTAAAGGTCAGAGAGTAAGAACTATAAAACTTCGTAAGGTTTACTCTGAATGTTTAATAATACCAATAGAGTTTGTTCCGGAAAAATATAGATACGATGGTTCTGACTGCATGGAGTTACTTAAAGTGTTCAAATACGAACCACCTGTTAAGATGGTTCAGTTAAGTGGGGGTAGAAAATTCAAATACCACCAAAACCCTAACTTTCATGTCTACCACAAGTTTCCTAACTTAAAAAATGCGCCTGAAATGTTTAACGAAGAAGACATAGTTACTGTTACTCGTAAACTTCACGGAACAAATGCTCGTTATGGTATTGTAAGAAAGAAAAGACTTTCATTCTTTGATAGAGTTAAAAAGTTATTTGGAAACAAATGGGTTAACTACGAATATGTTTATGGATCACACAATGTGGAGAAAGGTTCTGACTCTCAAGGTTTTTATGAAACAGATGTTTGGAGAACGATCTCAGATAATTACAAAATAAAAAATAAACTATGGGATTATGTTAAGACATTTGGTAGTCCTGACTATTTGGGTGATGGGTTAATCATCTATGGTGAGATATATGGTCATGGTATACAAAAAAATTATGATTATGGTTTAACCGATGTTAAGTTTGCTGGTTTTGATGTTGAATTAAATGGTGATTACCGACCTTATCATGACGAAAAGAATGTCTTTGAATCGTTGGGATTACCAAGAGTTGAGGTTCTTTATTTGGGAACTTGGTGCAAAGAAAAACAAGATAAATATGTGTTCAATAACAATATAGAGGGAACCAAAGTTCCTCACGAAGGTGTAGTTGTTAAATCAGTTACAGGTGATAGGCACAAAGTTGGTAAAGTAATCAATCCTGATTATAGTATATTTAGTGAAAAACATAATGTTGGTGACTCACATTAACTTGACAATTTTATTTTTTTTTATTATTTTTTTAAAAAAATAAAAAATAAAAAATATGCAAACATTAACATTTAACACAACAAAAAAAGAAGTAATTTTGATTAATTCACAAGGAGATATAATTTACTTTCAACACAACGTCCCAACAGTAAAAGTGATGGACCAACATTATGAAGTTTATGTTGAAGATTTTGATGGTAAAAAAATTCCAGAATTTAGAGCTCCAATTGCTAATACAAATATGATCATTGAAAAATAATAGGGTATGGATGAGAATCAAGAACGTATAAAAAAAATGTCTTTGAATCGTTGGGATTACCAAGAGTTGAGGTTCTTTATTTGGGAACTTGGTCCAAAGAAAAACAAGATAAATACGTATTCAATAACAATATAGAGGGAACCAAAGTTCCTCACGAAGGTGTAGTTGTTAAATCAGTTACAGGTGATAGACACAAAGTTGGTAAGGTAATCAACCCTGATTATAGTATATTTAGTGAAAAACATAATGTTGGTGACTCCCATTGATGGAGTCATTAACTTTTATTATTATTTATAAAAAGAAAAAATTATGGCAACATTTTGGACAAAAACGGAAATAGATTTGGATGTTAATGAAATCTATGAAAATTTATCAGATCGTGAGATTTTACAACTAGTTGATTTACTTGTTGAAGAAAATTTAGTAATCTCTACTAATACAATTAAGAGTGAAAGTATAAATTTTTTAGATGATGAGTGGAGGAAAACACTTATGGGTCTAATAAATAATAGACACAGACTTTCAAATGAAGATGAAGAGATAATTAAATCAATTGCAAACAAATTATGATAGTAAAAGACAACGACCTGATATATGGGGTTTACGATAGAACAAGAGGTATCGGAGGATGTGATGACTATTTTGGATATTTTAAAAAAGAAAAAGATGCAAAAAATGAGATGAAAATCCAATTTGAACATTTAAAAAGTAAAAACCCAAAAGAAACTTTTAAAATATATAAAGACAGAACGGTTAGGGTAAAAGAAAAAACAGAAGAGATTTTAATAATTATACACCCAATTTTATTACGGTAAAAGTATAATATTGTAACAAACCACAAAAAAATAATTAAAAATGACAGATAAAACTTTAGAAGAGATGAACGAAGAATTGACCAAACTTATGGATGATATAGAAGATAGGCATATTGATGGTGTTGAATACTCATTACATAATAAAGAATTTAATGGATCAAATAAAAAAAATGAAAATTCGGCAACTCCAACATGTTGGGGGACATTACCTGACGAGGAGTTTGTTCCGGCTTTTAAATCGGTAGATAAAGTCCCTGCCGGTATTTATGAAATAGTGTATAATAGATCTTTAAACCAACACACAATAAAAAAACAACCATTCAAAACAGATGAATTATACCAATTACCTTCATACGAGATCCAAGACATCCTCAGGGATATCCAAAATTTTTGGGATCGTCGTGACAAATATAGAGAATATAATTTTGTTCATAAGCGTGGGATTCTAATGTATGGCGAACCAGGATGTGGTAAGTCAGGAATCATTCAGTTAATTTCAAAACAACTAATTGAAAACGATGGGATTATTTTAAACATTAAAGATCATGACGATGTTGAATACTTTATTGATTTTATTGCAACATTTAGAAAGATTGAAGCTCACAGACCTTTAATTGTTTTGTTAGAAGATATTGATTCAATTGCGGGCGAAAATAATCATGCGACAAGTAAATTATTAAACATTCTTGATGGTGTAAAACAAATTGAAGATGTTGTTTATATTGCAACAACAAACTACCCTGAGAAATTACAAGAACGAATTACAAACAGACCTTCTCGTTTTGATAGACGATACAAAGTAGAACTTCCAAACAAAGAGATTAGAGATGCATACATTCGTCACAAATTGACAGATGAAGATCTTACAAATGTTGATATTAACGAATGGGTAAAAAGAACTGAAGGTATGTCTCTTTCACACTTGAAAGAAGTTGTAATTTCAACTATAGTTATGGGAAGAGAGTTTGAAGAGGTCATGGATAACCTTGAAGGATTAAAGAAAGCCCCAACAATTAAACCATCAAGTAAATTAGGATTTGGACGATGAAAAAAGGAATATATTATTTACCGTTGTGTTTGATATTACTATTTGTAATGGTCGGGACATTTTATGTTGGTGATTATTTAGGATTTGTAATGTCAATAATATCAATTTTATTGTTAGGTGAAGTTTATTATCTAAGATTTATAAAATAATTTATAAAATTTCCCTATATCAAAAAGGTGGGGTTTTATATTTATAGAATATGAAAAGATTAATAGAAAGAATTATCAGAGAATATCTTTTGGAGGAAAGAAAATTCCCCAAACAAAAAGGTAGTGAAGTCTATGATAAAAGGTTATATAGTATCATATCCACATACCATCAGTGGTTTGATAGGCATGGAGATAATTCGTATGATCAAAATATTGATTTATTTTATGAAAAAAATAATTCAGATAACAATTATAGGATTGGTGTTAGTGATAGGTTATTAATACCATTAATTAAAAAAAATATTGGTAAGATTATTGATAGTTTTAAAATGCACAATCCTTGTAATAAAAGAATTATTTTTACAAATAAAATATTAAATAATGAGAATGAAGAATATTTTGATTTTACAGAGTTTATTATCCAAAAAGATGAGAATGAATTAAAAATTGTTAGTTCTGCTTTTTCTGAAGACGGTAACTTTTTATATTTTGGTGTTAGACCAAGAAGTAAAAAAGAAAATTTAAAAGAAAATTCATGTAAAAGTGGAGATATAGTTGTAGAATTATAAAAAAGTATTATCTTTGTAAGACAATTGATTGTTATTGGTTCAATCATTAAAAAATACCAATCGTAGGGTGTCTGGCGTAATCCGACACAGGTTGAAAATCCCACCCTTAGGTAAAATCAATCCCCACTGAAATATGTGGGGATCTTTTTTTTTAGATACCCCATCTTAATTGATGGGTTTTAGGGCCGTTATCCGTTAGGGTAACGATTTAAAGGGGGAATTCGCTACTCCCCCTTTTTTTATTTAATTCTTTTATTTATATTTGTATTATGACAATTGGAACCATATTGTTTATTGTTTTAATCCTATGTATTGGGATATGGGGTAAACACGGAAAACACTTTAAAAAATGAAAGTAATATTTTTAGATAACGATTCCGTAATTTGTCTATCCAATAATTGGGGTGGAAGAACAAAGAAATGGGCAAAATACCGAAGCGCAAATCCTGACAGTAGTGATGAGAAAAAAAATGCTCCTGTATCTGTACGATTTGATGACTTTGATAAAAAGGCAATTAAAATCCTTAATGAGATACTTGAAGAAACAGGATGTGAAATTGTTGTAAGTTCTGATTGGAAATTGCATGCAACTCTTGAAGAACTTGGTGATTATTACGAAAGTCAGGGGATCATCAAACGACCAATTGCTTTGACTCCAAACATTCAAAATTGTACGGTTCATGGTAATGTTTTTATATGGTCATCACGATGGGATTTAGAACAAACACGAACCATTGAGATTCGACAATACTTACACGACCATCCTGAAGTAACACATTGGGTTTCTGTTGATGATTTGAACATGGGTAAAAATGGTGAGCCTTGGAAAGATGTTTGGGCAATTGACAATTTTGTTTTAACTCCAAAATCAAATGAAGGTATTAAACAATTAAGTATTAAAGAAAAGATATTAAATTTTTTAAAAGATGAGTAAAAAAATAGATAAGGATGATTTGTGGTGTGAATACAGTGATATGCCATCACCCTTAGCCTATACAAAAAATGAGGGTGATGTGGAAAATAAAAAAAATGGAAAGATGAGAAGAATAATTCAAAAGTTTACGTTATGGTTATCACTCAAGTTTCCAAAGAAGAAAAAAAAATCAATTTGGGACATTTAAATTAAAATTGTATGAAAGATAATGAAATGAATGAATACCTTGAGTCCATAGGTGGACTTGAGAATGGTTTTTATCCCGATAAAGACCCAATTAAGGACTCTGGATTCTTTGAGTGTGGGAATGGTTGGTATCCATTAATTAAAGACCTAATAACCGATTTAATAGAGTTAGGTTGGGACAAACAAGTATGTCAGGTAAAAGAAAAGTTTGGTGCGTTAAGATTTTACATCAATACTGGATCTGATGAAATTTTTAAAAAAATACATTCATATGAAAATCAAAGTTATGAAACTTGTGAAACCTGTGGGGAAAAAGGAGAGTTAAGACTTGGAAGTTGGTATAAAACATTATGTAATAAACACCATGAAGAGCGTAAACCAAATATTCAAAAATAATACACATCTAATGGATCAACCTGAAGTAATTGAATTGATAGAATATTGTCAAGAATTGGAGGGTGAAGTCCTTGAAAAGAAAATTGAAGATACTTATAGTAAAGAAGAGATTTATCTTCAGATACTTAAAGAAATCTATGATAGTTGTGATAAAACTTTAACTGATGATCAGCTGTCAGAAAGGTTCAAAGAAACCCCAAGAGTGGATTTCAAAGAGGCTGTAATAAATTTAAAAAAATATATGGGAGCCGTATCACAAATGTACGGATTTATGTTATGAGTGAAAATGAAAAACAAAAAGTTAAATTGATGATGGTTGATGATAAACCATATATTGTGTCCTTAGACAAAGTAGAAATCGGAGATAAAGTTATCGTAACGGTTGGGGGTCAATACCCATCAATTGTTGAATGTGAAAATGAAACAGTTTTAAACTTATTAGTAGGATCAAAACTATCTTTAACGCAAGCAAATAAAATCTTCATGGAGCCCGAATATATAAAATTCCAACCAGAGCAAATCGAAAAAATTATTGAAAATGGCGGAATCTTAGAAGTTCAAATTGAAGATGGTGTTTACAAGTATAATTTATGATGTCTATTGTTGAGACATATGTTCATGTTTTAGGGGTTTCTTTATTAATAATTCTTCTAAGTGGTTACTTTATTTATGGATATATTAAAAAAAAAAATAATGAAAACACTTGATTTACATGGAGTTAAACACGCAGATGTCCCTCAATTAATCGATCAATTTATTTGGGAACAGATGAATAAAAATTCAAAAGAGATTGAAATTGTTACAGGAATAAGCCAAACAATGAAAGAAGTGGTAATAAAAACCCTAAAAGATTATGACTTCAATTATAACGAAGTGTGGAATAACCCCGGTAAGTTAATAATTAGTTTAGTTTAATAAAAAAATGTGATCCTCCGGTTGAATAAGTCGGGGGTTTTTTGTATCTTTGTTTTATGTTAGAAGTAGAAGGTAAAACATTTCATAAGTTAGTTGAGAAAAAAGATTATAGGACTGAACTATATCATAATTTTTGCGACATATCTCAAAAGGATAAAAATCTTTTAGGTTCATATATTATAACCAAAAATAGGGATAAGTTCTTTTCTGATATCCAATTTTTTACAGAAGAAGATTTTGTTAAACATTTTGGAAATCCATGTGCTACCGTTAATTTTAATAGGCAAAGATTATTTATAGAAGAGGGTGACGATAAGATATCAATCAAATTTCAGATTCATCAAAAAAGTAGAGTTGTGGGGTCTAAATACTTCTCAGAAAGAAAGTCTACAAACTACCTTACCTTTAATTTCAAAAAGAAAATGTTTTATTCAGGAACATTCTCCACTAAAAAAAAGAAAGTTATTGGAGGTAGTATGAATGTAAACCCAACATATTTCGCAATTGAAAATTTTTTAAGAAATCTTAGAATTGATGATAGTGTTAAAGTAGACCAATATATTTATTTTTTCTTAGAAAAGATTTGGGATAGAATGGGTATTGAAAACCCACAAAACTTTCAGTGGGACTGCGTGAGGTCTTTTTATAGTCTAACTTACTATTTGGTTAATGGGATTAAAATCCCAAACAACTGGAAAAAATTCACAGGTATATTCTTTTCTAAAAAAGAATTGAAAAAGTTTAATATGAACTTGGTGGATACTGCAATGGACAAACTAAAATTAAATGGATCCAAAGTTAAACAGATTTTTAATGAAATGGACTGGGTTGACTTTGATAAATTGCATATGACTTACAGCCTTTTGGGTATTGATAGATTTAATAAAATTGAAAATAAATACTTTTACGAGTATTATAGCAACAACGAATTTAGTCATCCAATAGAGGATAATAAAATGGGAAGATATTTTGAATGTTTTTATGAACAATATAATCAATACCAAAATAATAGAATGTCAACCCCATTAACTTCAAAAGAAAAAGACAGAATTTTAGACTTGATAAAATACTTTTACGGACATAATAAATGGTCAATATTGCTTGATCATTTAGATATGAAAAGGGATTTATTAAATCTTGGTGAAGAAGTAAAATTCAAGTTCACAAACATCAGTAGTTTTAATTTAGAACACGAAGAGTTTAGTCGTCTTTTACAATCATATAGAAAAGGTGAGGTTGAAAGATTCTATGGTAATATTGATAGTTTAGAAAAACCAATCGAACATGAAGGTGAAACATATTATCCGGTACTTCTTCGTAAAACATCGGACTACGAAGAAGAATCACAACACCAACGAAATTGTGTTCGGACTTATGCTGAGAGACCTGAGTGTTTGATATTCTCAATTCGTAAAGAATCAACTGATGGTGATGAAAGAATCACAGTTGAATATCAATACCGACATAATGAAATATTAAATGTTCAAGAACGAGCGAAGTTTAATGAAATGCCGTCATTAGAATTCTCACAAGTTGCTAAAATACAACTTGCGAACATCAATCTTATGTATAAACTTGAGACATTGAAGTTACCAAAGTTAATTAAAAAATACCGTAGTGGTAAAGTTATTGAGCAAGAGTCGACATTCAGAAGTTTAGAACATGAAGGAACTAAAGTGATTGCTATGACTCCTCGTTGGGATACATATACTCCTGAGTTATCTTATTGGCAAAATGAAATATTAGGGTTTGATATGCCAGCTTATGATAATTTGTTTGATGAATTACCATAAAATTATTATATTTGTAAAATGGAAGACAAGGAATATGAATTGATAAACAAAATGATGGTTAAACTTGACGAAGCAAGAACCTATCAAAGAATATCAGGTGTAATTACAATTATTTGGTTAATTGAATTTTTCCATACTTTTTTTTGGACAAAAAACTTTGACTATATGTATTGGTTAATTTGGGTGGTATGTATGGTTGGTTTTATTCACATGAATAGAAAGTATAGATTTGCAATGAAAGAATATGAAGAATTAAAAAAAAAATACGAAACACGATTTGAAGATGAAAACATATAAACAACTACCGATTCCTGAAGACAGTGCTTGGGATAGAAATACTTTATACAGTAAACTACACTGGAGAATAAGATATTTTTTTTATGGTGTTAAAAACATTATAAGATGGATCCCAACTATGTATCACGACAGAGATTGGGATGGTCAATTCATCTTAGAAATCTTACAAAAGAAAATAGAGTTCCAAAGAAAAGAACTTGTTAACGCGAATCGCCACACAAGAATTGAAATGGATAATCGTGACATGACTTTAGCTTTAAACTTACTTGAACGAGTTAAAGAAGATTACTATGGTTTGGAGTGTATGGACTATTGGGATAATGACATGACATTCAACGATGTGACTGATAAACCTGGATGTAAATTAATTGATTTTGAGGAAAAGTGGGAAAAGTGTGATGAATACTTATCAAAATACCCATCTTCAGTTCGTGGTGTAATTAAAGAACATGGAGACCAAGATGATAAAAAGCGTTTATGTTTGATGGTTTCTCACTATAATCATAAAAAGGCAAATAAACTACTATTCAGAGTGCTTGAAGAAAGATTGGCATTTTGGTGGGATTAAAAAAATATATTATGCAAGACAAAAGAATTATGCACGGACAACTATTGAATGAACATCGAATAATTTCCAACGAAATTTCTGATATCAAAGCCAACAGTTATGAACTAAATGATGAAGAAAAAAGAAAAGTTGCCGATCTACAAAAACGACAATTTATGATTATGAAACAACTTGAAAATTTACTTAAATAAATGGAAAATAGAAGCAAACATTACGGAGACATTAAATTATGGGTTGAGAAAGTAATCAACTCTTGCAAAACTATGGGGCAAATAAAAACTGCCGAGAGGTTAATTAATAATTTTAATAAACAATTAGAGCATAAATGTATTACAACATATTTGAAAGATTATTACCACACTATTATTAGTCCACTTAAATTCTTATTAGAACAAAAAAAAGATAAAATATTTAAAAAGAAAAAATCATGTTAGGTCATTTAATAAAACAAGATGGTGAATGGATGGTAAAATATAATAATAATGGCGATATTAAATTATATCCATTATGTCCTGAAACTAAAAAATGGTCAGAAAATCCTAACACTCAAAAATACATAAAAGAAAATATTGAGGTAGTTTTTGATTTTCTTATTAAAGGAGAATATTGTGAAACCCAAGAACAAATGATTAAAAATTATTTTGCAAAAATAAAACTAGTTGAACACGAGAGTATATAATGTATGAAAAAATATGGTTTTAAAATATCAGGTTGTTTAGGTGATATAGTTAATGCAACTCCGGTTTTTAAATATGTTAGTAGATGCCACAATCAAAAACTTTTATTGGAGACTAACTTACCTCATCTGTTTAAAAACAACCCTTATATTGAAAAAATTTATGACACAAACATTGGTGAAACAATTCCTGATGATGTTTTAATTTATGATTGTAATATCCATAATGTTAATGGAATACAAAAACAAATTAGAAAGATGTCCTCATTTGATTATATCTCAACCAGTTTAGGTTTTACATTACCACCCGAAGAAAGGACATTAGAATTCTATCCTGATCCTTTAGACTTTGAATTACCTGAGGGTAAATACATTGTTCTTAACCCGTCAATCACTTGGCCTTCACGAACATGGGATTTAGAAAAATGGGAGAAATTAACCGAGATGATTTTGTCTTTAGGTATTAAGGTTGTTATGGATGGTAAGGATGTTGCATACGGTGACGACAAGAAAAGTTTTCAAAATATAGATAACCCAAACATCATTAACACCGGTAATAAATTAAACTTATCACAACTTTGGCATCTATTGGAAAATAGCTTTGCGGTTGTTACATTGGATACTGGTATGTTACACTTCGCTGGTACAACCGATACTAATATTATTGAGGTCGGAAGCGCCATTGACCCGTACTATAAAACGCCATGGAGACATGGTACTCAAGATTATAAACATAAATTTGTTGGAGGTTCTTGTAAGTTATTTTGTCAATCAGATATGAAATACAATACTGATGGATCTTGCAAAATAACCGATGGGTTTCCAATGCATGGATGTTATGAAAATAAACCAACATTTGAATGCCAACCATCACCAAATGGGGTATTCAATGCAATATTAGAACTTTTAAGTAATAAGTAATGAAAATTGAAAACAGATTAGATATTGTTGATGTATTAAATCAACTATCTTCAAATGGTAAAGGGGTTGAAATAGGATCCTTTAAAGGTGAGTTTGCAGCTCATATTGTTAAAAATTGGAATGGTAAACTTTATATGGTTGACATTTGGAGACCATTAAGTAGTGAAGAATATAACGATGCAACAAACCATATGTACCATACTGATGCTTATTCGGTAACTATGGATAACATAAAAGGTTATGAAGACAGAGCATTTATGTTAAGAATGACAGGTAAGGAAGCTTCAAAATTATTTGGCGATGAATCTTTGGACTTTATTTATATTGATGCCGACCACACTTACGAGGCGATTAAAGAAGATATCAAAGATTGGTATAGAAAAGTTAAGTCAGGTGGATTGGTGATGGGTCATGATTACTTACCTGATTATTTCTATGATGGTAAGGAAGAAAAGAATCAAGCTCTTTACACTTATGTTGATGGTAAACCTGAAGAAGCTAAATTTTCTGGTATGTTTGGTGTCAAACCGGCAATTGATGAGTTTGGAAAAGAAAACGGATATACAATAAACAAAACAAATGAATTCTTAGCCAGTTGGTGGTTCATTAAAAAGTAATAATATGAATAAGATACCTGCAGTACTTTATTGTACGGAAAACTATTTGGGTGGATCATTAAATGTGATAAACACTTTAAACTTATATCACAACGACTTAGAGTTTTATTTATATACATTAAATTTTAGATACGAGTCGGACATACATAATGTTAAAACAATCTACATTGAGGACAATAGAATTGAAAACAACATTCAATTTGTAGGAACCAAAAATGATATTGGAAATACTAATGTTTATAAAGCCGTGTTCTTTAAAAGTAGGGTTATTTTAGATTCGTTAGTTAATTTGAATTTAGATAATGTAATTTATATTGATTCGGATATTATACCAACAGGAAACATATCTTACTTGTATGGGTTTTTTAATCAGATCACAGATTACCCACTCATTCAACAAGGGATATTTGAATACCAAATGGCTTTTGATCGAGGTAATCCATTCCATAAAGGTGGATTTGATGAAACAAATGTTTTGGAGTATCCATTAATGATGAGACACTACATGGACTTCAATAATAGAACACCATACTCCGTTGCATCAATTATGTTGTATAATAAGAATTGTAAACAATTCGTTATGGAATACAATTGGTTAAATAATCTTGCATTTGATATGAGTAGGAAAGATATTGAATTTTATTACCCATTTTGTGATGAGACAACGGTAAATGTTTTATTATGGAAATACGCATACAATAAAAGATTACCATTAATGCAAATGAACATTGATAAGTTTGAAAATGTAAAAGAGTTTTATGAATCAAACTACGATGAAGAAAAAGAACTAGAACCATTTATCGTGGTTCCAAGTAAGACAGAAAGAAAAAATAAACTATTTTTCCACGGAGTTAAAGGACAACTATCTAATGATACTTTTGATTACCAAAAGAATATGTTCCAAACAAAGATAGATTATAACGAAAATAAATATTATATTATATCTAATGTTAATTTTAATAGAGATTTAACAATAATGTTTTGCAATAAAGATGAGGTATTCTACGATGTAACACATTACATTGAACAAGGACTTGAGTATTGGTATTCACCAAGTCAAACCATTAGTGAGATTAAAAATTTGGTAATTAAAATATACGATGACGGAAAATTAATTTTTAAATTATGAAAGATTTATTAAACTTTAGAATTATTAAGTTCGACTACCCATTCCCAACTGAAGAACTTGCGGTAAGAATTTGGGATAAGATGAATGAGACTGAAACAAAATGGGCAATCAAATTGACCATAGAAGGTATTAACGACACTGGTGATTCTTTAATAGGATCTTGGGACATATTTTTCTTGGACGATAAATTACAAGAAAAAATAGAAAATATACTTAAGAAATATGATGTACCCCACAAAATGTTAGATCATACCAATCTTTTAATTGATGATATTGAATACTTCTCAAAAGAATTTTTAGAGAAAATAGATTCATATTTAGGTAAAAATTTGACAATTGATTATATTTTGGATAGAATTTTAGAAGTAGGTTATGAAAATATAACTATCTTTGAAAAATACTATTTAGAAAACAACATCGAGATAAGAGAAAAAAATGATTAACTCAACAGGAAAAAAATTAGAAAAAATTATCTTTAAATTGTTTGACGATGCAAGTCAAGGGGTTGATAGATATAATCACAATGGTAGTCTATGGGCTATCTTTACCAATGAGATGAAATGGGTTGTTGAATACACTAAAGACCAAACTCTATGGTATAACTATAGATTCTTCAAAGATGAGATGGAGTTAGTTAGTTTGGATTGTGTTGAAAATAAAGACCTCATTAAAAAGTGGTTTGAATCAAGATTTTTGGGAATACCAAAGGTTGAAGATTCCTGTGAACCATTTTTTAATCAAGACCAATATGTTGAAGATACCATTCAAAATGGGGTGAAACACACCTATCAATTAGCTAGACATCATTTGGTTGAAGACGCCATTCAAAATGGGGTGAAACACACCACTCCGGATGCATCAACAATCGTATATGCGGTTGAAGACACCGTTCAAAATGGGGCGAAACAAACCGAATTATCAAAGCGTGACTTTTTTCCAAAAGACATTATTCAAAATGGGGTAAAAGAGACCAAACGACCACTACTACTGAGAACCAAGAGAGTTGAAGACGCCATTGAAAATGGAGTAAAACATACCGAAGACGGTGATTGGTTAGATTGTGATGAAAGGTTTAATAATATTATTCAAGAAGGTGTAAAGGAAACTCATGATGATTGTTCAAATAACATTTCAAGAGTTGAAGGTATAGTTAGAATAGGTGAAAAATTAAATTAAGATGGGATTTGACGATAAAATAATGAAACTAAGTAGGACAATATATCAAATGTCAGTGATGGATCATGGGTCAAAAAATAACCCAACAGGACAAATCAACAAAATAAAAGATATGGTCCGAGAGTTTATTAGAATGGAGGTGGTTCCATATGAATTAACAAACCAAGAAAAACTATCATTCATTCTTGACAATGAATATAAAATAACTTCCGCCGTTTTGAACGGACATAAGGCCAGTGATGTAGATGAGTTCCAACTTGTTAGAGAAAAAATAAAAAAATATAGAATAGAATTAAAAATATTATGAGTGAAAAAATAACACCTTACATAGGGTCGGATGGAGATTTTTATATGGATGAAGACGAAATTAAATTATGGGACAACACATTAATGGACGGAATTAAAGAAATTAAAGTTGAGGAAGTAATTGACAAAATCAGAAATTATTACAATACCTGTTGTGATATTGATGGAAGATCACCATCTAAAGTAGAATTCAACGAGTTTCTTGATTTATTATAAAAAAATTTATATTTTTGTTTTATGGGAAAAATAACAATAGAATTTGATTCGGTAGAAGAATCACAAGATGCAAGAGTGGCGCTTGATGCAATGAAGTGGAAGATGGCAATGTGGGACCTTGACCAAAAATTAAGATCAACAACAAAACACGGAATTAAGTTTTATTCCAACGAAGAAGCGTCAAGTGAGGAAATAGATATTTGTCAAAAAATCAGAGATGAAATCAGAGAGACTCTTGAAGGTTATAGTTTAAATTTAAACGATTAAAAAGACAAATGAAAAAGTTATTTAGATACCTAATATGGTTACAAAAAGAAAAAATAAATGCAATGGTATATCGCCAAAGAGGTTTTTAAAAATAAAACAGAATAAATTATGAATAAAGAAGAACCAAAATTTAAGGTTGGTGATAAGGCACACAAACCAAAAGGTTATAAATTTCCTTGTACAATCGTAGGTGTATTTGAAACAGTCGGTGGTGAAATCCGGGTGATAGGCGAAATGGACGAATATGGACTATTACACATCTTCAACGAAAATCAATTGGAAAGTTATGAACAAATGGTCTAACTATGGAAAGTGGAGACATCCTGAAAAACGTAAAAAACTAATG
>Ga0315285_10000699_pt1 | contig 35054 bp, 53 predicted proteins | sample YL17G09_36_MG_FD_203698 | JGI IMG/M metagenome (GOLD analysis project Ga0315285, IMG submission 203698) | Sediment microbial communities from Yellowstone Lake, YNP, Wyoming, USA - YL17G09_36 | ecosystem: Environmental > Aquatic > Freshwater > Lake > Sediment | place: USA: Wyoming | collected...
TAGCGTTTGGGCTATTCTGCCCATCCCGCGCTACGCAGTTTTCAATAGCATTGCAGACCGTAGTAAACATCGTATCAAACGCGGTCTGATCCGGCGCCGTTTGTTGACTGCATTGGTTGTCAGACGGAACGTGTGTTCCATCATAATTCAAAACTTGTCCTGCTCCATTCCATCCACCTGGCATGTTTTATTCTCCCCTGTTTAAATTAGTTAAGGCCCCTGCTACTGTTCCCGAAGGCGTAGAAAATGCCCTCATTAATGCTTGCCCCAGATCCGGCGCATTAAGTAACAAGTTCTGATTCCTAGCTTGCCTTTGAGCAAGCGGCAAAGATTTCTTGAGCATTTGTAATCCGTATTGCGGCTCAAAAAACGCCTTAGCTAGCGCCTCATTAAGCAAGTCCTCGCGAGGCTCGAATGCTACATCTAAACTTTTACTACCAACCTTAAACGGGCTTTTAGCTAGCCTTGCAATTTTTGATACAAAATTCTTTTTAGATTCCCTTTCCATCGCTCGCGAATCTGTTTGTGATCCGACAGCATATCTACCTTTAGCAACCTGATAGACCTGCTCCCGCTTGGCAGATTGGTTAAGTTTTTCTACCCCTTTCTTTCCTAAGATCAACTCAAGCTTTTGATTCATTACAGGATCATCCGCCGACCACTTCTTGAAGACGTTACCATACTGTTCGGTGTTATAAGCCGAGTTGCTTAGCCGGACTCTAGCGGCATCGCGCATTAAGATCCGACCTTCCGGCGCATAGGTATCAAGTGCATCTAAGAATCGCTTAATCTGTTTAGGACTTTGATCGAATAGTTTATCAACTGCAACATCTAACTGATTTTCCTTTAAGCTCTCCAATACATCGACACCAGATTTATCAATGGATCTAATTTTGTCCATCATTTCGCCGTATTCGTCGCGGATAGCTTTATAGTTTGCAGCATGTTTATCTAACTCGTCACGCAGCGGTGTTACAAACGAATCTTTGATATCATTTGCTTCAGATGCCCCTTGAGTCATTTTGCCAGCCCGCTTGGCTTTAGCGGCTGATTTAGCCATTTCTCCGGTATCATCCCTAATATATCTATAGGCTCGCTCTAATACCCTAAAATGATCGTCTGGTAATTTTCTCAAATCACGATTTATGGCTTTCGCCCGCTTAATGCCCTCTTTCACCATTGGCTCTTTTAGTAGTTCCTGCGCCTCTGGACTCTTAACCTGCCCAACGGTCTTGTAAAGCTCACTATAAGCTTTTTCTGCGGCCTCTCCCGTCTCTGCTTTGGCCGCGTTGATTATTTTAGTTGCAGTCCCCTGCAATTCTTCTCCGACTTCAAAAGGCGCCCTTTCCGTCCCGACCTCGTCAAGGATTTTTGCCGTCCTGGTAAGCAACCCCATATCGCGGCCCGCTATAGCATTAGCCGCAATTCCTTGAGCTTCCGGCGTAGCTCCAACAAATTTAGTCCGAGTATAAAGCCCTGGCTTGCCTGTAGCCATCTCCGCAGCTTCCGAAACAAACGTTGGATTCCCCGCAGCCACCTCTTCTTTAAATCTGGCCAATGTAGCCGCAATCTCATCCGGGGATAGTCCGGACTTTGACAACTCCCTAGCAAATGCCGCCACCACCAGATCATCCGGCACTTGCCTGGCGGCTATAGGTGGCTGTTCCCTAAATATGCCCTTAATCGAAGACATCAGATCTTCAGCCGTAGGCGCTAAACCGCGCACAATGCCCCCACCTGCCCCAAAAACAGCAGACCCGCTCCCACCTATAGCCCCGCCCAATTTGGCCGAATCTAGCGCCATTTGGAGCCTGGAATCTAATCCACCTTCGCCCCCAGCAAAGCCTGAAGCACCGCCAGCTAAAGCATTTTGAGCCGCTGCTTTAGCTACATTGCCAGCATACGACCCCAGGGCCGATCTAGTGGCCTGTCTGCCAACCTGGCCAGCTATTGTAGGGGTTAAAGCCGCCTCAGAGACGCCAAACAGGTTGCCAATAGCCGGTCCAACAAAAGGCAAGGCGCTCGCTAGTTTTAAGGGTCCAAGGCTAGCTAAGCCGCCTGCTATGGTATTGGCCGTCGACGTATAGGGAATGTTTAAGGACTCAGAAAGGCCGCCAGCCGCTTCAACTCCCTGTTTCCAGCGGGATCTATAGTTATCATAAGCTTGCCCAAATGTTTCCGGCCCCAGCGCTGAATCAATTAATGCATTAGCTCCAGACGCCGCCTCTTTCATGCCTGGAATAGCATTTGCAAATTCAAGAATGGTGGAATATGCGCGATCAGGGCTGGCTTTTATACCTAACAAATCGTAGTTCTTGCCCATGTCAATTAAGCGATCTGAACCTTCGGCTTCGACACTAAACCTAGTAGGATCTAACACGGCACTTTCTTCAGTAGTATCATCAAAGACAAACCTATCAGCCATTTGCTACCTTTTTACCAGATAATGTTTACCAGTTAATTGATCTTTAACTCTGTGTTTATTTTTTGGTATAACTTTATCGGGCGTCGTTTCCTCCCAGCCCTTTGGAATGGCATTTTGAGCATTTGCAGCATCTAACATCGCGCTAGGTACAGATTTGGTTTCTTTTTGAGGCTCAAACGCCATTTGCGGCATCTGTGGAAACACGATCTTGCTAGCCATAGGCCCGGCACTTAATTGGATCTGCTGATTCCATTGATCCGCCAGTTTTTTCTGTTGCGCTACTTTACCTTGAACCAAATCTTTTAGATCTACGCGATCTTGTGGTGACAGTTTTTCATTCTTAAGGAATTTTCCAACAAACGGCAATTTACTCCACGTTGAAGCTTCACCTTCAAATGCTTTCGCATTTCCGAATGCCGCTTTAGCGGCATCTAAAAATGCTACATCTGATTTTGGGTTAGTCGAATCTAGATTTGCTTCCATGTTTTGAAGTGGCACCGATAGATCATATAAATCCTTAAGATAAGGATTCTTATCAGCCTGATCTTGTAACTGTTTTAGATTATTGCCACCCGATGCCGCATTTTTGGCGTTTTCTACTGCGACGGCTTCTGCTACCTTCCGATTGATTAATGTACGATCGACTCCAGGTATAGATTGCACATTACCAGTTGCATCCTTCATCAAAAATTGGCTCGTCAGTGCATTCGATAATAACTTTTCCTGATCCTTGGCCTCCTGTGCTGCAATTAGCTGCGGGAAACTAGAAAGGTAATTTAGATTTTCGCTTGCCTTAAGTTGAGCTGCTTGTTCGTCTGCCGTACCTTGGCTCATGATACTACCCAGCTGTTGAGCATATTGATCCGTATCCGCCTGGTTCCGATATCCAGCATAGCTAGTAAGCCCAGAGCCTAGCAGATTAGTGCCAAGTGCTGTTAGAAACGTAGCCCAAGGGTTATCAAAGGCCATCTCTGGCACTGCCTTAAGAGCTGTCCCTGCTGCTAAACTTGGGCTATATGCCAAAGCCTGCTGCTGATGTTGCAGCAAGGCACTCATCATTGCATTGTCGAAGTCGTAAGCCATATTTCTCCTATACCCTATGCCAACGGTTATCAGCAGAGCTATACCTAATGGGATTACCATCTTGATCGACACTCATATCGCCATCCCCTGGCCCGGATTCATTTTCTTGATTTGTAAGTGCGATATCCAATGCCCCCGCGTTCTGTGCTTCGATTTGCTTCATCTTGTACTGCTGTTGTGTATCAGCATACGGCCCCATTTGTGTGTAAGCCTGAGCTGTGCCGGTAACGTCCGGATTTTCAATTCTCTCTTGAGATATTGGATTAAATCCTTTCTGATAAGTAGATGCTGCCCCTGCCATGTTTCCAAAGGCCGCAATTGGCGCGTTATACTGTGCAATCTGCTGCTGTGATAACCGCTGCTGCTCTTGCCCGCCTGTCGTGTAAGCCTCATTAGCCCAGCTACGTCGCATTTCATCCTGGCGCTTCATCATATCATCCTGCATTCGGCGATACTTCTCACTAGTTGGATCCACTCCACTATTCGCCATTTCCTGGCGAAAGTTCTCTTGCTCCCGATTAAACTGTGGTTCAAATTTACTAGAATAATTCTGGTAAACAGCATTTTCCGCCTTTGCCCGATCGGCACTAACATCTGTAAATGGATTAGTTTGGAATTGTTTCCCAAGCTGATCATACAGGCTTTGCATTGGCGCGCCAAAGGTTGTCTTTTGTGTCCAGCGGCCTGTTATAGGATCTTCGTAAAACTCTTGCCCGCCCATTGGCCCGGTCTGATTAATGCGATTAGAGTATTGATTGAGCCGTAGATTCTGCCGGTTCACCCATTCCTGAGCATCGATCACCTCTCCTGGATCATTAAGATCGTACTTCTGATCTACCGTTGGAGCTTGGCCTACTTCCGGCACCCGATTTCTAAGCACTCCCTGAGTATAGCGCTTAACAGCTTTTGCCCCACCTCTCGCAAAAGCATCTTGCCACTGAAGTTGCTCCTCCGGGCTAAGCTTATCATAGTTAGCCTTTTTCTTTGGATGAGTCGATAAAAAGCTTTGCCATTTTGGAGTATTTGGATTTGTAGGCTTCTTAGGCGGTTTTCGATTGTATTCACTGCCGCCTGGATAGATGCCGATTATACTTTTACCTGGATTCTTAGCCATTGCTAGCCTTGCCTCCATTGTCCAGTGGCTTGATCAAAGAAAACGCCTTGTGGAATTTGCGATTGCTGCGGCATTTGATAGCCTCGGCCACTTCCTGGCTGCATTTGTGGATTTGTTTCCATTCCTTGGCTCATCTCGTATTGTGATCCACCTCCTGCATATAGTGGTACTGATTGCCCCGGTTGCGGCTGCTGCAAAGTTCCGCCAGTGGATCTCTGTGGCGCATCAAATTGCTGCTCTGCTGAAGCATATTGCGATGCCGGTGACCGCTGCCCCTGTGCATACGGCCCCATCTGATAATTTTGACTATTCGGTTGCATCTGTTGATACCTCTGCATCTGTTGCATTGGTCGCGTCTGTTGATATTCGCTAGGAATGCCTTGAGGTGTCATTTGTTGCATCGGTTGAAAATTCCCAACTGCGGTCGCTCTAGGCATCTGTTGCCGCCCCATCCTATCTTGAGTGAATTGCTTGACGTTAGCAGCACCACCAGCCTGGAACTTATTTTGCCACCTTCCTTGATCGCCAGATCCAAGCTGATTATAATTTGCTGCAAACTTCGGATGACTCGCTAAAAAAGACTTTACACCCATGTTAATTCTCTCCTCCAACATTAAATCTTAATAAACATCTGTTCAGGTAAAGCTTTCCGCTGGCTGTTTGGGCTGCCAGCTTTAACGATCCGGTGTAGCCTATGGCCTTTACTCCAAACTTACGGATATCTGTCTTAAGTATACTGCTCCAAGGGGTGCCCCAAGGATCCCCCCACGCGATGCCATCTGCTATCGGGATTAATGGCGGATCTGCTAGCGTGATGGTATCATAATCAGCTGCAACCTCCACATCTATCGCAATATTGCCTTTAGTTGATAGCAGTGCGTAAACTTCGGTAAAATGTTTCTGTTGTCCAGCTATTCCAAAATCGCTAAAGGGGCTTTGATAAAACATCCGAGTATTGGAGCCATCAGCATTGGTAGTGCCACCGTATTTGTAAATCGTGCCATCCTGGCATCCAAAATACCACTCATTCCCGGCCACGCAGTGAGTTATGCCATTAAGTCCAATTAGATTAGCAGCAGAAAATTCAGAATCTGCAAATATAAGCTGCTCATAGTTTGCAGTACCGACGCTCCAGGGATAGATTGGGATATTGATAATCGTTATACCCTCCTTTGGGTAATAAACACCTTCCCACCCCTGTGCTGTGCCGTAATATTTTACCGCTTCTAGCCAAAAAGCCTTAATTTGTGCTGTTATTTCTGGCTCTGGCGAGCCTGAAGCAAGCATTCCAATGCTAATAATGCCCTGTTTTGTTAAAACCCAAAGATCTCCTGGTACGTGAACGAAGGAACGCCTGCCAAGAGGGGCTGCAATCTGCCATTTTGCAGTTAGTGCCCATGTATTACCGGGATAATCGCCTGCATAGGCTAAAATATCGCCCTCAGAGCTACAAACTACGAAAAAATCTTGGTTTACGGTGCCTGTAGACTTTGTAAAAGACTGTGCCCACATTACATAGCCACCCCGCGGCATAAATGCGCTAAAATCTACATCAACTAATGGCTGACTTGTGCCGTCAATTTGGTTAACAGCCCCATACCAAGCTACTCCCGTGTCTTTTTGAACGAAAAACTGTCTGTTTTTATAAGCGCCGATGTGAATAAAAGGCGGAGTTGCAGTATAAGCAGATCCAGACATGGAAAAAAGGGCCGTGGTCATGCTTGCGCCGGTGTATTTCAAGCAACTATCAACACCATTGACCCAAACGCTTTGTCCCCGGAATTGATGGCCCTGCCAGTAGTCATTTGTAATCGATAATCCGCCAGTCATGTCAGTTGCCGGATCTGTACTGGCGTCAAAAACTTTATGGTCTGCAAAACCAAATAACTTTAGGTTTCCAGTGTTACTATTCCAAGCAAATAAACTTTCAATTGCAGAATGTAGCCCCTGCGACTCAATAGTAAACCCGTCTCGACTTTCAGTTTTTTGCTTTGGAATAAAGTTAGTAAGTTCCAGCGCATAGTTTAGTGGCATCTCATCAACTGGTAATGTTGCATTTATGCCTGCACTAGGCGCCGGAATACTTTGCTTAACAGTTTTCTCGCCCATTATAACTTACCAATTCCAGGGCTATTAAGATCAACTTCGGTTTCGTCTTTTACTTCCTTTTCTCCCACTTTTTTATATTTGTGTTCTATTGGGTCCCAGTAGTAACCGCCAGCTGATAGCCCCGCCTCTGGCTGATAGTTAGATCCGGCTCCATATTTATCAGGGGTCCCTAGCACTTCGTCGACTAAGGCTGAAAATGCCGTAGGATCATTAATATCAACAGTGCCGTGGTGCTCTCGATACATGCCCTGAGCTAGCGCTTCTTTAGCTGCCGCACGCCTCACCCACTCCGGCACGTTTAGCCAATCGTTATAGGCTTCGGTATTGGCCGAGTACCCCCAAACGTCTTCAGGGGCTAAAAAGCTTTCATCGCCTTTGTTCGCTAGGAATGCAGTATTACTCCATTTCCCATTATCATCATATCCGATATAATTAGGCTTGGCTCCAGCTGCCAATGCCTCCTTAAGCTGCTCGTCTTGTCCCCTTTGCGTAAATGTACTACTGCCATCAGGGTTATATCTGCTTCCAAACATTACTGCTGCCTGCTCTTCTGTAATAAGGCCAGAAGCTAAAAGCATTCGGATGCGTTCTTCCTCAACTTTTGTTTGACTTACGCCAAATCCCTTTTCCATCAATTCCATTCCAGGCTTTCTAAACATCCCCATTCCCGCAGATACGAATGGGCCAACAACTGGAATAAAATTAGCTCCTATAGTTAAGGCATCGTAAGTGGCATCGGCATATCGTTTTTTATTATCTTTGCCCCTAGCTATGTTTACTAATCCAGGTAATAAATGAGTTCCGGCCACTGCTGCTGGGATATATGGACCATACGTTCCCGCTACTTCCCCAAATGAACTGGACGTACTAGGGGCTACAACACTACCATCACTCATAATAGTGCCTCCCGTAGCGGCGTCCGTTCCCACTGCATAGGCCCCGCCACTAGTAGAGGCAGCACCACTTCCGGTAATACTAGAACTGTTTTGCGCTGCGGTATTAGCTACTGTCTCTTTCGCTAATTCTTTTGTAACCTCCTGACCCCCCCTAGACATAATTTGATCCGCCAAAATCGGCCCTCCAATCAATCCGCCAGTAGTCCCGCCTGCAATCAAATATTGATCTTGCCTAGCTTGATCGGCAGCCTTGTTTGCTTCTCTATTCTGCTTATTTGCTAGCGCCTCTTTTATGGCTTGCTCTTTCATCTGGTTTCTAGCCCTGCCATAGGCAATGTTTAGCGCTTCCTCATGCGTATATCCTCGTTGTCTGGCTAAGTAATAAACATACGGATAAGGTTTATCTTTCTGCTGTCTCTGGATATCTGCTAAGCTCATATTTCCCTTTTAACTTACATTTTTAGGTACTGGCCACATTGTGCGCCAATCTGGATTCTGCTGATCAAAGTTTGTTACCCACGCGCCCAAGCTTCGGGCATAAGCGGCATTTACCTCCCCCCAAAACTCGGCCATGTCATCTTCCCAGCCTTCCAGCTTTTTTTCTCTCTTATAATAGGCTTTCATCCCCTGCTCTAATATGTCCTCTTCCCACTTGGAGCAATCAGTATCAAACGCAAAGGTATCATAAGTCGCATCTGATACCGCCCAATCTGTTACCCCAGCATCGGCCAGTGGAGTAGCTCCGTTGGTAATCCCACCGCTAGTGCTATAATATAGGGTTCCATCATACCAGCAATAAGATGCTGCGCTATAAGTCTGGCCCGTGGCAAAGGTTCGCGGCTTAACTGTGGATCTAGTCTGATACTCGAAAACCATAGTTTGCCCAGCATTACCACTTCCAGGAGTAGGATCGAGGTAATACTGATTTATGCCAAGTCCCTTAAGCCTGTACTGCTGATCTGTGGTCGTCACAGTCCCGCTTTTAATGAGCTGCCATTCCTGCGCACTCAGCGGGCCTATTAAACTCCAAGCTTCGCTTCGATTCCAATGCGTGCCCCAAATCTCAAAGTCAAAATCTGCCGGAAGTGGGTAGGCCGCTTGACCGGCAACCAAAGCAAATGTTTTTTCAACATTTAGCTCTGTAAACGGATGCCGACGCCGCATCTTCCTACCCACCTTGTCAGCAATCACCTTAAGCTGAAGCACAATATTTTCACTTGATCCAATTACAATGCTAGGATCTGCCGTCAATTGGCATTCCGTCACTACATTCTGGATCATGCTAAGTATTGTCATGTTATGTGCCAACAATTTCCAAACAGATCCAAGTAGTCGCAGAGTTTTTAAACATTAACGCCGTATAATACTGTGCAATAATTGATCCAGTAGATTGGCCGTTAGCTGGTGTGTTAGTGCCTGCAATATAAAAAGTCTCAGTTGAACTGTTAGAATAAATGGTAACATTTCCGCTAGTCGCATTTCTAATAACTGCCATAGTGCCAATATCGCAAGCCGGAAGTTTCACACCTCCGGCGCTGCCGGTCACTACTGACACCAAAGGCGTAGCAGTAGCTGTGCCATGCACGCTACCCGCAGACGCTACAGTTCCACAACTCCACCCCACTCGCTGTGCCGTTTCCGATGGCAGCCCTAAACCCATTAGTCCAATATCACTACAAGTCATTTTAATGTCCTCCAGTTAAAGTAATAAATTTCTTATTAATTAATTCCATTTCTCTAGTTAAATGATCAAGCTTTTGTTTAAGCTCTTCATTTTCCTTAATAAGCTTTGATTTCTCAGCTGTTTTTTTAGCTGCTTGATACCATCGCTTGGCCGATTTTTGGTACTCCATCCCCTCAAGAATACCTACTAGCGAGGTTGGTTCGGCTTCAATTAATTGCTCAACTGAAGTAAACCCCACATATCGAAATTGCTCGGCTATGGTTCTAGGAATTACTGGGCACTCCTGAATTGGGCAACCTGTAACTGCATCTTTTTTACCGCCCTTCCATGCCTCATACTGTGGCTTAAACAACTCAGTAAACCTAGAATCACGCTTCCAAAAATCTTCAACAGAGCAATCCCAACTATTGCCCTTCTCTCCAGGATACCACCACCGGGCCATATCCTTTTCAATAAATTGAGGCACTCCAGCCTCATCACTGGCAACATTGGCTCTGGCCACCTCAACTCGAAATTCTACCGTTGGCCGCCTTAGTGCCATCTCTTCCACTGTTTCCGGATCAAACCCAACCATATTTTACCTTTTATTAATAAAATGCGGCCAGAATGCCCAGCAATAATTTCCAAAACCATCTTTGGTAAAAAAGATGCCCCCTTCACCTTTGTGTCGGAGGGCTAAAAAACGCTCAGATTGGAATAAGCTGCTCAAATCTTCCGGCGCATACACCCAGCTTCGAGGAAGGCGTGTTACGCCGTCGGCTAAGCTTCTTAAACATCTAGTTATAGTTACGGGCAAAAAGCCGCACTTTTCCGCAACCCAGCGCGGCATTTTTTGCCCGTTTATTTCTACTTCTTCTAAACTCCTAATATTAGGCCGTTGTGCCTGGATATGCTTCAAGGAAGATCTCCTCCTTTGAAAAACCATCAGCGGTCAATGAAGTTCCGCTCTGAGCGAAATCACCGCCAGCCAACCCCACAATCTTATCTTGCGCTCCAACATTCCCAGCCTGTGCATAGCCAGCTGTTGCAGAGGCAAATAGTTGAACATTAGCTGACGCATTAATACAGCCAACATTATCAAACCATCCGCCGGTCTGTAGCCACCCATACAATGCGCCAGTTGCGCTAGTGGCAACAGTTTGGGCTACTCCAAGCGGGATTTGTACAGTCGCGCCTGATGCTGTGGTTGCAGTTGCCGCCATTGTTGCCTCAAAGTTGGAATTAATAACTTTGATTTCGCCAACTGTCAGAGCTGCATGGCTTTTGCAATATCGATAAATACGATATTTTTTTTCTGAAGCAGTATCACGCGTTACTACTCTAGTTCCTAACTCAAACTCCCGATCGGTAGTTGCTGCTTTTGTAACATCAACACCTAACGGGCCTTCAATTACCCATTGTCCCATATATTCTCCTTTATTAAATTAAGCACCGACTACGCACTGCATCCGCGGATTATTACAAGTAAGCTGACCCATGACGGCCAAATATTGCACAACGGCATCTTGATCCACCGGCTCCCGCTTTCCACCCAATGGTGCGAAAAACAGATCCGAGTGAACAATAAACCGAAGATAATCTGTATTGATTATATAGGTTAGCGGTGTTGCAGCATCGTCAGTAGCATTGTCTAACACAACGTTAGCATCCATGAACTGAAGACTTCTAAATCCAGCCTTTGCCAAACTCGAAGTATCTTCAGTCAAACGCTGAATTGCGGTCAAACTATTGTGAAAATAGCTCCAATGCGTATTTCCTGCTAAGAAAAGCTTAGGGCTATCATTACCAACAGTAACTTTAATCCATGCTTTTAAATATGCGTCTTGAATCGTGGCAGCTGAAGCAGGTTTTGCTAAGTCAGACGCAAACGATATAGTAGCATTCTTGGCCCAGGCATAATCACTGCGCGCAATTCCACCATAGATGTTGGTAGGGGTCGTAGCAACTGCTGATCCCAAACCAATAAACTCAGTGCCTCCAAGTCTAGATCCGTCAGACTTTAAAGAAGTCTGAAGTTCAATCTTAAGCGCCTTGCGGGCAGCTTTTACCTTAGTGTCCATCAGATTGATAATCTGAGTTTTGCTGCCCTTATTCTTACGCATGGTCATGCCGTCAATTGTTACCGGGGCTTGGCATTGCCGCCACGGAAACACAAAATCGGTTAACCCTTCATAAGAAGCATTATTCAGTTGTGCATAACCCGAAAAATACTGTACGGCGGGCAATGCAAACTCTGCCGGTTCTCTAAGCTCATAGCCTCCATCTACTTTTTCAACTTTGCCTTTGTCGACTAGTTCATTTACCAGCGCAACAGAGGACATGATGTTGTCAGCAGCTTCCTCGCGTGTGCGAAATAAAGTGCTAGCAACAATTTCATTATATGTTAATGGCATATTTCCTCTAAAATTATTTACATTTCATTGACCATGGAAGCGATAGTGTCACGGGTTCCCATTTTCGCCGGTGCCATTGCGCCGCCACCACTTCCTTTAATTCCCGCAGCTCTGTCAGCTTTCGCCATCTTTGCGCGAGATTCTTCTAGTTGTTTTGCTTTAAGTGCAGATTCACGCTTTTGATTTATCGCATCCCTAACATCAGGATTAGCTCTAAGCGCAAGTTCATATGCATCGTCAAGCATTGATCCAATATCAGCGCTTGGATCTGCTTTAGATAAGGCGAGCGCCTTTTGTCTAAAGGTTTCCCCAAGGTCTTCGAGATAAGGATGCAAGGGGTTCCCATTCTCATCTGTCGCATCACGCCACTGCTGCACTAGCTGATTAAGTGCAGTCTGTTGGTGCGATGTAATGCCCTGTTTAAGCATATTGACTGTGTCCTTTATCTGTCCAAACTCTTGCTGAAATTCTTCAGGGAGTTCAAAAGATTGTGGGCTTTGTTGGAACTGCTGCGGCTGCGCGCCTTGCGGCATTGCTTGGCCTTGTGTTCCAAATATAGCCCTAAAGTCAATTCTTCCAGGGTTTAAAGCTATAACCTGCTTTACAAATTCTGTCGGATCTGTTCGCTGTAGCTTATCCCATGCTAGCGCGCTTCCGATGGCCTTCTCTACTGGCACACCCATCAGCGCCAGATCTTGCGCGTAGGGTTTAACTTCACTCTCAAGAGATTCATATCTGCGCATTACGCTAGACATCTCTTGGAATTTTTGATTCATGCCGCGCGTCATCTCGCGGTTATACCTAGCAATAATGCTCTGCTCTTTTGCTGGTAACGTTTTAAAAAACGCTTTCTCCTCTGCATTCCAGTTGGGCGGAGGTATGATCGGATTAAGGTTCGCTTCGCCAGCTGGTATACCGACAACCGGTGCCACATGCGTAGGTGCCGGATCCATTCCATCTGCCTTAGCCAATATCTTTTCAGCTTTTTGCTTCGGCTTATAAGTGCCAGATTTGCTCTTTTTCTCGAAAGCCTCTAGCTCTTCTTTAGGCTCCGGCGCCGCGACTGTCTCAGATTTCGACGTTTCATCTGGCAAGTCTGCGATAACATCTTTAGTGTCAATTTCATCTGCAATCACAGATCTCAGATCTTCCCCACTGGTTTTATTATCCATTGCGTTTCCTCCGTTGGATTTTTTGTTTTTTAAATTAATGCTTGTCTAAATATTCACTAAGCATAGGATTAAAGTCTGGACTTTTTAGCTCCGGTTCCTTCCACGGCTTGCCATTCCAATCATTCCCGACCTCAACTAGGCCGCGGGCCTTATTCTCAGCCCTAAAGGCGCTTTTCGAGTCAAACATCTGACCGGTCGCCGGATGCTTTATTGGATCCATGCTATCCTGAATTACATAGTGGCTTTGCCGTTTAGCATCTTGCTTAGCAGCATGCTGCGCATCTGTGATCATGGATTGGGTATCTTTATCCCAAAAATAAACTGTTCGACTCATAACATGGCCATTAATAATAAAAGATCATCCTCAGCCTGGCGCGCCATTTCCCTAGCAATATATTGATTTATTCTAGTTAAAACACTTAACAGCATCGGATCTGTAGCCGCCATCTCTAAAAGCTTTTTCCTTAGTTCTCGCTCTTGTTGTGCAAGGGCTTTTAAAACTAATTGCTTATTGCGCGATTCCTCACTAACAAGTTTTTGTATGCGCTCAAACTCTTGTTTAAGTTCTTCGATTTCTGCATTCTCGCGCTCTATGATTTCAGTTTCTTGCTTTTCCTTTTCTTCTTTCTGTTGCTTTTTTTTCTTTAACGCTTCAAAGTATCCTGTTGGGATAAAGTCCGGCCACTGACTCGTTTGAGGGCTGTGCGGCCTAAGTAAAAGTAATAAACTCATGGATCCGTCTTAAACTAGATTGGGACTAAAGCCTTCCGTCGCAGCAGGCTTATGCTAGTATAGGAAAACGATAGCTCCAGCTCCAGGGGATGCGCCGCCCGATACCCTAGCCCCCTTAACTTGAATGGGGAGTAGTGATCCAGCAATGCATCCAGTAAAAGCAATCCAATTAGTGCCATCAAAGCAAAAGTCATAATTAGCCGCTACGCCGACATATACAGCCTGGCAAGGTTCTGCGGTTGCTGTTACTACCGTGATCCCGACTCCTTTTGATTGTGTATCAATTTGTGACATAGGTATCCTTTAATCCAAACAATAAAAATTATTATTCATTATGGCTCTAGCGGCTCTTCGTCAGCTCCGCCGACAGTAGGTTTAGCAGTTAGGATATATTTATTATCCACTTCAGTTACTACTTTTTTCCGCTCCGTATCAACTGCTTTGCCTACAATGTTTACCTTTACGCTATCTTGAATAAACTTAATTACAACATTTACTAAGTGCGTTTTCTTCCCAATAGGATTTAAGATGAGCTGCGGCTCCTGATCATTCCCAGGTGCAAATGCAGGATTATCAATCTGCTCTCTGTAGCCATGCGTCGCGCAAAACTCGTTTAGTGTATCATCTAAAATATCATCTGGTATCGTAAACGTAAAATCTGCCATAACTATTCCTTTTTCTCTTCCGGTTTAGGTTGATTGGCCTTATTGATTACCTCAACAATAGCCTTATTAACTTCCTGTAATTGCGCCTGAGCAATTTCAAGCTGCGTTACTAACTCGCCTTTTTTTGTGTAAAACTCTTTTAATTCCATATTTCTCCTTATTCTGTTGGTATCTCAGCCTCGCCCAAAGCCTCACTATAGCCCTGACGAACGTGCTGTTTAATAAATTCTAAAAGCTTTCTCTTTAAAAACTGCATCTTTGTTTCAACAGATGCTCCATGAATTCCCGTGAACCTAAGAGCAGCGCATAGAAAGTCAAGATTCCTGGCATCCTTTTGAGCATCAGTGATAGTGATATCAAGCCGCATGTTTAACCTCGTCTCTTTTTAAGTGTTGGCAAATAACTGAGCCATTCATGTAAAGATCATAACAATTATCTTGAGCATTAACTGAGAATGCCAAGCATGGTCCCATGTAAATCTTTCTACCAAATTCGTCGTTTACTTCCCGGTCAATGCCATTTCTAAACTCTAAATCAGTTAGGGCTTTACGAGATAGCATTAAACATCCTAGCCCAATCATATCTACCTTGATAAGGCTTGGTTCAGGCTTTTTAAAGTGCCAGATTGTATTATCTGCTACCCACTTGCCAGCCACCCATTCCGGGGAATGGATCATAGGATACCAACCGCCCACAATATCAAATTGGCTTTGCTTCATAAGCTCGCTGATAGCATTTGGAGGCATTACTACATCAGAATCTAGGGTAATAAAGTAGTCTGCATCAGTTGCCAGTGCTTTAGTTCGAGCATCATTTAAATTTAGAGTAGAATTAAGGCTAATGTTTCGTCTATCTGGGTAAACTTGAACCGGTTCAAGTACGTTTATCTTCCAAGTGAAATTTGGATAGTCTTGGTTAACTAATGCTTCTAAAACTTCCGGCATTATCTCAGTTGTTGGGCTTGGTATAATTACTGAAACCTTATTCATTTAACCCTCATAATCCAAAGGACTTCATAGTATGAAGGAAGCGTACTTTCACTGCTAGTTGTAAATGTATGAGTATGACAACCAGAAGCAAATGAGATTTGAGAACCATCCCCATTAGTATCCGCATTTGCCAGCGCACTCTCTGTTGAAGTTGTACCAGTGTGGCTATGAGTCTCAGATCCGCCTGTAGTTCCCGAAGTGGTAGAACCTCGCAAAAATCGTTTAGTGCTGCTAGATCCGTTAAGATTTGGAATTACCTGGCCATTGTAAACTGAAGCAGCGTCACTAAGAGTCTGCCCATTACATTCTACAAACCAACTAGAGAGCGCCGGGGTATTTGTATAGCTCTTTAACCAGGCTACTACTCCACCAACCGGCACAGTCCCCGGCATAGCATCATCGGTATATGCAATGGTTTTTCTAGTCGGAGTTGAGTTTGTTATATAGAGTCTATTCGAGCTAAACTCTACAGCACCAGCCTCAGGGGTTGCTAAGACCGTTCCCGAACTATCTTGAAACTTTAGCGGCGCTTGATTCGCTCCAGCACCGCCCACGGTAAGTGTGAGCCAAGCCTGGGAAGCGACACTTGCCGCAGCCGAGCCAATTACTACTCCTTTATTAGCTATCAACATCCAACAGGAGCCAGTACCGAAATCTCCATTTACATAGAAGAAATGGCCGGTACTAGCAGAATTCGCATAACTCACCCAAGTTAGGTTTCCAGAAGAATTGCCACGAATTTTGAAAGAGTTTGCTCCATTCACTAATGCCATTATGCCGGTAATCCCTGCGGCATTGGCGTTTGTGAGAAGAAGGTGAGTACCAGCGCCAGCAGTATTTGTGTAATCCGTGTTGTTGCGTTCTATCGTTAGCTGTCCGGTAGGCGTGTCTGTATTTAGCCCCACCTTTCCACCGGCTGCCACCACTAAGTAGTTAAGAGAAGCCGCAGCATTTATCACCTTTAGTGGCGCATACAGTCCCGAAATATCGCCCCGAATGATGGCACCAAAACTAGCCGTAGATCCGGGCACTACCTGTAACGTGGCACCAGATGGAGCAGAGGTTGTGCCAATTGAAAGCGCCCCTACTATGTTAAAATTGCCTCCAGCTGTCGCAATGAGGCAATCAGAACCAGAAGCACTCTCGAAGTGATATTTTAACCTTAGATCCGCCTCAACAGGATCGCTTACCCAAGACCACCCGTGGCTATAATCAGTATGAAAAAGCCCAAGTTTGGACAAATCGGCAGCGCCAGATCCTACATAAAGACTTCTTGCCCCACCATCATCTGGGTGTCCAACCGCCAACGTACTGGCGTCCCAAGTAAATGCATAATTACAAGCGAGTTTCCCAGTGTTATTGATATAAAGCACAGCGTTATTAGTGCCACCAGAAATTATGGTGCCGATTTTGGTAGTGCTTGAACTTATGCTTGCGTTGCTCATGATATATAATTCACCGAAACAAAGCCTTCTGTCGGAGCTATCACGTTATACGATACGTGCACTACAGTAGACGCCGCGACGTACCTATTGTTAGTTCTACCATCGATGCTAAACGTACTTTTTGGTGGAATGTTTACATGCCGGTGTGAATTGTCAAAGCTCACGTAAAGCTCGGCATCTGTATTGTTGTAAAACCAAAGTATCACCGCATCTGCTTGAATTGTCCCAACCTCACTGAGTGAACCGAGGATTCCATTATAGGGCAGAAAAAAGGCAGCTTGAAACACGAAAGGGGAGGCAGAAGCTGCCACCGGGAGGCCGGACAGCCCTGTAACCTGCGACTCTGCTGTCCCCACTCCGACGTCGAGGCGAACATGTTGGATCTGTTTACTGTCAACCGTTTCGGTTGCTCTAACATTATAATCATATAGGGGAGAGTTGGATACTGTAACGTTATCGGTCATGAAATCACCATATCAGTTATCACAGCCTGCCTAGTGCCATCGGGTAATGTTTCAAACCTAGCAACCTTTGGTTTAGCTTCTGGCATTTGCACTGCGATTTGAATCGGTGGTAGATTAGCTTCTGCCGCGCTGGCCGGAGTTTCTGTTAATTGGGATTCAATGAGCGCCTTATCCGCTTCTCCCGCTTTGATCTTTAGCTCCTCAAGTTGTAGCCAGAAGTCATTTCGCTGCTTTTCAGCCTGTAACATCAACTCCTCTTTTTGTATCTGTAGTTTCTGCTGTTCAATTTGAGCGTCAGAAATTATTTGAGCCTCTTCTCTTGTCAAGTCGCGCTCGTGCTGCTGCAATTCCATTTGTTTAATCTGTAGTTGGTACTCGTTTTTCTCGTGCTGAATTGCCGTCTCATTTTGTAATTGTACTACTACCGGATCTACTGGTGGAGGCGGTGGAGGTTGTTGTGCCGCTAGTTTCTGTTTCTCTAAGATGTCGCGCAATCCAATTTCTACCGAGTCCTCAACTCCACTACTGATGTTAAATGATCGCATAAACATCAGTAGCATTTCAAGGAAAGACGGCGCCAATTCCGGAGCCTCCTTAAGACTTTGCATGGTCTGCTGTAGATATGGAGTAATGGAGTTGATAAATTCGGATACATTTTGTTTGTCGCGCCGCTCGTCGGCAATAATGGTGCTATCTGTTTCAATGTTAATCGCGTAGTCGCGCATAGTGTCGTTTTTAAGCAAATCAATGCAAGCGAAGTATTCCTCTTGTGTCATCTGCTCACTGAATCCGCCTGCGCCGGTCATGGCGTATAGGATTTCTGGCTCGAATTGCTCTGCAACTATTTCAGCTTTAATGCGAATAGCATCACGCAAAAATTTCTGAAACTTACGCTGTTTTGATTTAAGTGTAACGTCAGCATATCCACTCTTAATATCCTGTGCTGAAGCGGTCTCGGTAGGATCCGAAACACCGCGCATCAAGTCTGATTGCCGGGTTACTTCATAATAAAGTTGTTTCGCGGTTTCACGAGCACCTAGTAGCTGTTGCAACACGGTAATATGTTGCTCGATTGGCAAGAATCGCATAAGTTCAAGCCCACCGTTCTGCTGAAATGCCATCCAATTAGGAATGCCAACGATTATGTTATCGCCGCCTAAGAGTTGATCAAGCTTATCCTTAAGCTCTGCCGGGCAAGCTGCATTGGCACGAATGATCTTAACAATGGCGTCGATTCTGTCGGTGAGGCTATTAATTTCCTCTAGCTGATCTTGCGCCATGCAATACTCAGGTGTTGGCAACAACTCTTGAGGCGTAACAAAATCATAGATTGTAGTGCTTGGAAAAAAGTTCTTCAGCCCTAGCGGATCGTCTTTTATCTCGATGGCTCCCTGATCATAGCCTGGACTAAAGTAGTAAACCTTCCGATCTTCTAGATTCCAAATCTCGAACACTTCGGCTTTCTTATACCGTTTTTGTTCTTCTTTATTAATTTTTAGCCCGTTTAGGCCCTCAGGCTCTTTAGTTAATTCAATGCTATCAGCTAATTTAGGCCAAAGTGTATTTAGTTCGGCCTTAGTGAAATAGTGGCGTCTAGCTTGCCAACGAATTTCATCTTTTGTGCGTGCTGGATTATGTAAAAAATCTTCGAAGCTGACATAATCGGTAATGGATTCCTGGCTTGTGATTTTCTCTACAGGCTCCCAAACAAAATAGCCCTGTTCATCTTGCTGCACCTCTTGGGGCTGGATCTGCCGGTTAAGAGCCTGTGACATGCCAGATTGCAACTCTTCCGGCAGTATCGGAATCCTCTCTTCGGTTTTTTCCTTCTTAAATTTATATCGCTCCCAAAATACAGCCCGGCCAGCTACTAAGAAATCATCTAGTGCCGACGTTGCCACTACCTCAAAGTCCTGATGGCAATCAAGACTATATTCCGTGGCACGTTCTAAGATCTCGGCTGACATCCGCTTGATTCTATCACGGTCAGCATTTCGCCTACGCACATCCACCTTTGGCACGCTAGCGAAAACGCTTGGCTTCATCGTTTGCAAGCTAGACCAAAAGAGATTTACTTTTTTGTTACTATTGGCGCTGCCGTGTTTGCGATCATCTTTATAGATCTTATAAACCTCCGAAACTTTCTCTTGGCATCCAGACTGCCAATCTGTAGCTATGGCTATTTCGGTTTTTAAAAAGGCATAAAGCCCCTCGCCCTGTGTTAGTTCACCATCTTGTAATTGATCTTTATCTTCTGCCATTTAAATCCGTTTGTATTTACTGCCATTGCCGAGTGTTAACTTCAGCAAATCTTGTGCACTCAAATCTTGGAAACTGTCTTCCTTGGGTTTTGGAGCAGTTATCACATAAGGCCGCGACATCATGGCGTAGCGAGTTTCATCAGCTGCATGATCTTCACCTCGACTGTCCAGATCTTCCGGCTTATGCCTATCGTGTTGAAGGCTTGGAAATGTCCGAATCAGATCTACACAGCAATCGAACACCACAAACAGCGGATTGCCATCACTGCCGCGCTGCCTGATCTTAATCTGCTGCCAGCCTGGAATACGGCTATTGTCTGCCGGTCTGAATATGATCCCGTGATTAGCAAACACTTCAGCCTTTGAAGGGCCGCCATCGTGGATAAAAATACTAGGATCGGCTACGCTATAGCCGTAATCCTCACCCAAACTACGCTCTACAATGCCCCTAGCAACCTCAGGAACGGTCAAATCAAGCCCTATATTTGCTGACTTGGCTCCGTACCACTCCCGATACTTAATCAAGCAATCTGGAGGCAGGTAGACCTCTCTGACCTGTCTCTTTCTGTCAACCAGCGTTATAGCTTTGCCCTCGCTGACCGCGTACCATCCAACGCTAAAGGGCTTTGCGCTACCCCAATCTAATGATCTAAACCGCATCCAGTGCTTAGGTATCTCAAACGGCTCGCATACGAATAGCCGGTCCTTGAAATAGGCGCCCGCTATCATGTCCCAACGGCCATGTTTCCACGCTTCTACTAGCTCTTCATTGCCAACCGCTTCAAGCCGGTTAAGGTATTGAGGATCTTTTGCTAGTCCTAGCTGGTTATCCTCAGCAAAACTCGGAATAAAACATCGCAACATTCCGCTGCGGGCATCTTGGATCAGGTGATAGCCTCCTGGATACTTATCCAGCTGAAAATGCTCCATTACTGCTTGATGCCCTGGCCCTCCAGGGTTAGCCGTGCACCTAATGCGCTTATTAGGGATCTCGTAGTCAGCCCAGCGCAAGCAGCCTTTGAGCATGTGATAACCTTCAAGGCTAGGCCACTGTCCAAGCTCATCTATGCCAATCCATGGGAAGGAATGCCCGTTGTAGCGGTAGAAGTCTTTAACCGACTCTAAAAACCTAAGTTTAAGACTTGCACCGTTAGCAAATACCCATTGCCTTTTACCTTCCTTCCACTCGCCGTTGACCTTAGGGAATAGCTGCAAGCTACGCCTTAGTATTTCCTCAAGCTCCGGATAGCTGGATCTGAATATGATGCCATGCCAGTGTTTATTATATTTCTCTAAATCACTAAGATAATCACCTAACAACCCGTCGGATTTGCCCCCAAACTTTGCTCCACCATAGAGCACCTCTGGAATTGACTTGCTGTACAGTAGTGCTGATTGCGGACCCTCTTGAGGCCACCAAACATAGGGTCTTTCTAATGAATCTGGGGTTTTGCAAATGTTGCTTGCCATTCTTCTGGACTCAGTGCCTTAAATTCAGGAGTTGGATGCTTATGCGCTATCTCTCCGGAGTGTTCGAGTTCAAGTCTGTCAGTTTCGCGCCAGTGCAATTGTGTTTTACACCAGAAAATTGCGGCGACCGGGTTATCTCCTCGGCTAGCCAATCTAAAAAGGTTAGACAGTACGGCACCGTTAGCCTCTTCCTTAGCCGTATCAATTTCTCTTTTATAATGTAAATTTAATGTTACGTGGCTAATACCTAAGATCTTAGCTATAGTTCGCTTATCTAAGCCTCTAATTGCTAAAATCTTGGCCTTTTTCAGATCATTATCATTCGGTATGTATTTCGGTCTGCCTCTCGGCTTTTTTTCTTCTTCAATCGCCATTTAAGCTCTTAATAAATGTGATAATATATTCATGACATTTAACCGTCCGACGGTTATTATATGCGCCACGTCGTATCCGAATTGCCTGACTTAAAACTTCCGCTACGACAAAATCATGTAAAGCAAATCCAACCGACATCCCCCAGTCAATTACATGCTTTTGAATTGGAAGGAGACAGCCCTCTTCCCTTTTATCATTTATAGTTATAACGCATAAATTATTCGGCTTTAGCACTCTAAAATTTTCAGCCATCAATTGCTTAAACTTGACGCCGAATGAACTAAAATCTGAATCGGCCACATCCGAGGGAAGCCCACTATATTTCTCTTGATCCATAAACGGCGGATTGCAGTACACAAAATCAAAAGTATTTTCGGGAAAATCGAGAGCTAACCCGTTCATTTCCCGCACCTCTACCTGTCCCTTTCCAGGTGTCGCCTCCAATTGTCGCCGACTATGATCTAGTGCGACATTCCAGATGTCGACGCCCACACCGCTATATCCCCAAAGTTTTGCAGAGCTGCCAAATGTAGACCAACCGCAGCAATTTTCTAAAAAGTAATCCCCCGTCCGCATATATGTAGTAATAACTCGTTGGATCTCCTCTAAATTTGTTTTGCTGTATTTTGCTCGAATGAGATTATGCGGGTCTTGAATAGGTAAATCGATCATATATGGAAATAGTTTTGCGTTTTCTGGAACTATATCTTTCCAAAAAGAAGCCAAGCTATAACCACACAATTCCCCGATTCCATCGCCGACTTGTGCGTCAAATGTTTTCTCCGGATCCCATCTGATGTGGCCTAATTTCGCGGTTAGTGTATCTAGCCCCCAATCGGCAAGGTTAAGCCCGTTATCCTCTAAAAAGCCTAGGTCTAGCTCCAGGTTATTAAACGCCCAAGTGCTATCATTTTGCAGCTTGTTATCTAAGATTCGATAGGCTTTGATCTGTAGCTCGGTTAGGTTCTCTTTGCGAACTACTGGCACCTTAGCAAGGCTAAGTTTCTTAGCTGCCAGATATCTGCCATGCCCGGCAATGATAGTGTTTGCTTTATCAATAACTATCGGCTGGTTAAAGCCAAACTCTTTGATACTATTAGCAATCCAGTTGATCTGCTCCTCTGAGTGATTGCGGCTATTGAACTCATAAGGGATTAACTCGCTAATGTGCAGCTCTGCAATATCCACTATCTCTTTTTCCCTTTGCCCTTCTTACATGCCATAACTATTCATCTTTATTAACTTTTAAAATGTTTCTGCGCTGCAAATCTTCGTGCAAATCGTCTTTTATCCGCCTAAGCAACCGATAGGCTGTGCGTTCGCTGATGTGAATCAACTTTGCAGCGTCTCGCGGATGGAGACGGCTACCGAATGGCCGACCCAGTTCACAGAGATTAAATATCAATCTTGCATCGCGGGAATTATTTGAGAGAGCGCCATAAATGCTATTCAAAATCTCACAAAATAGCCGCTGTGGATGTTCGGTTGAAAAGTCCTCGGGCAAATACGAACCGCCAGAGTGAGGTTCAAATGGGTTAAAGCTCCGACATCTGGCCGGATTGTTTGTCAAAAACCACGATAGAACCGAACCGAGCGTAACAAACATAGTGGCTATTGCACTCTCAGTATGAATAAAAAGCATAGATTCTCTGCCAAGTCAACATGCTTTATCAACTTCCATTAATCACTAACCTTCTAATTATCGATTCGAGTTCAGGGTTTTTCATTAGCTCTTCCCAAATTAATTTTTCTGCTAAAGCAAGTTTATCTTTAATTAAATCCCTCAACTTAGTGCCGTCCTTATTTAAGAACATTTCTCTTTCCGTTAGCCAAATAACGGCCTCAACAACTCGCGCATCACGTGGATCGCGAACCATTACATTTAACTCTTTCACTTACCACCCCGCCCGTTTTGGAAACCTGGCTTTATCCAGTTGCTCCCGTTGTGCATATTACTCCACCCAGAAGCGAACCGTTAGCGGCCTCTGCGGTTTTTCATCTCCGTATTGATCGGGGAAAGCCTTATTCCAGAGTGAAGGTAAAGATCCTTCGAAATAAATCCCGCCGAAGCCGACCATTGAGAAAGCTTCGTGCAAATCGTAATCAATAAGCCTCTGAATCGGATCGTGCGGAGATCTTCCGATCCGCTGCCGACTGAACCAATATGTATCGAAACACGGAGATCCAAAATCAATATAGCCGCGATCCGGCTTGGCTCTAGTTCTAACCTCGCACACTTCCCAGTGCCCTTGTTGATAGACTTTTTTCTTTGCATCTTCTAAAATAGCTGACCATATTGTTTCCGACCGCTGCCAGTCTTGCCTTAGCCTCAGTACGGTGCCATCAGAATCGAAAGGTGCAAACGCCACCACCCTATTCCATTTACCTACATGGTCTAAGTATTCTCCATCACATTGGACTCCAAACTTAAAAGCCTCCTGCATCCATTCCGGGCAAAACATTAGCGGCCTAATGTTATCTTTCAATTCTAGGATCTGTGCATTACTTAAATTCTCATACCAGTTACTCATTTTAAACCTCCGTTACTTTGACTTTTTTAATTTCGATATGCCTACCTCTCATTTTCCACATATTTGCAAAACGCTGTAGGGGATCAAACGCAATGAGCTGGCCATTGTCGATCACCGCCCACATAGTCCAGCTTCGTTTTTTCTTAGATAATTTCGGTACAGTTACCATCGTCTGTGTTGGGATACTAGTTTTTATAGAAGCAAGGGAAACATTATCCGGTGCCCACCGGTCCTCAAAGTCGAGCAATCGTTTTGCTGTTGAGTGTTTACTTTTCTTTTTCACTTATTCTTTTCCCCGATAAAATCTCTGCTTCTTCTTTGGAGCCGCCGCGGTTCTCGCTTGAGATGCCGTGTTTGTGGCGAAGCGCTAATACTGACAGATCATCTTCTTCAAGAAAACAGTGCCCGCACCACGGACAAAAAGAGATCAAAGGTAGGCCCGTGCCAATACGTTGCCCGTTGCTCCAGACTACTGCCCCGTACCCCTCGTTATCAGTGCCGCTACATCCAGCTCGATAAAAGTTCTCACAGCAACAATTATTACTTTTCTTTTTCATCTTCCTCAATCTTGGTTAGCGCGCACAACAATTCCCGCGATGCTGGGGAGTAGACAGTTGCGCATCGAACATTCCCGTCCATCCACTCTAGAGCATATTTTGCACCTGCTTTAAATGCCCCTCTGGTTGTAGTTTGTGGGACATCCAGGCCAAACTCTGCTTCGATTTTCGCTATCCAATCGTTAGCCGCTTTTTCCAGCTCACTTTTTCTCATCTTCCTCAATCTCCAAATCTTTAGACTCAATGCTTCGAATGTCCACATTCTCGCCGTAGCCGTAGCTCTCTTCCTGCACCCACTCCAGCGCCCACCTTGCGCCTGCTTGGAATGATTTAACATTGTCTGGGTTAGGGTGTTTGATCCCCGTCAGTAGTGGGCCAACACTCCCGACTACAGCATCGTACATTACCAAGTTGTTATCAAAGCAAAATTCTCTAGCCGTTTTTTCGAGTTCAGATTTTTTCACAGGATTCCTTTTTTGAAAGCATATCGACAACGCCTTGCACTAAAATTAAATCGCTATCAGCTAAACTGGCTATCCTCGCCGCTATCGCTTCTCTCTTGTTTAGCTTCCGCACCTTTTCATGCGGCTTTGGCACTTCTTCATAGCGTAGATTTCGCCCCTCCGCTCTAGTAAGCCGATATTCTCTGCAAGACATCTCGATCATGTCGCACTCATCAAGTGATTTGTCGAAGCAATTATCAGGAATAATTAACTCTCGATAGATTACCGGGCGCGCTTCATCCGTTTGGATTTCTTTTGTGCAATTATCTGCTGTGATAAGCCGGGCGTTAAATTTCACTACCACCCCTTTTGTCGTCTTGGCAGTTTCTCGCTTGAAAGATCATCGATAAATTCCTTGTGCGGTAAGCCTTCGACTTTATTTTTTTGTACATCCAAGCAGTACAGATCTAAATACCTGTTAATTAGATCTGGATTCTCCTTGAGCATGTTTGTTAAAATTCTAGCAGTACGCGCTTGGAATTCTTTGGACGCGTTACACTCCCAATAACGTAATCCTGATAGTGCCATCACAGCAGCGATGTCGTACTGTCGAGTTTTAAATTCTTTAGGAACGTGAAAATCTGTCATAACCCCTCTGTTTCCTCTTCTTCTAATTGCCAATTAAAAATCATGTTCTCTTCAGTGAGCTGAAGCGCCCACCAAAAAGCCAGTAACAAAATCGCCATGCTAATTATTAGGTAAATTATCTTTTTCATTGCTTACCCCAAGGCCAGCTAAAAATAGATTTGCCAGCAAATCGTCCGATGCCGTAGATCCGCGCGCATCTGTAATACACCAGTGCTCTTGCTTTTAAAAACGGATCACCATTAGCAAGTTCCAAGCAATTGACCAGAAGCTCTCTATCAATTTCCTTTGTTGACTCCCACGGCTTTAGATCCAAATATTGCTGATCGTGAATTATACAGGCTGGAAAAAACACATCACAGGTGCCGGTGTTTAGCCAGCCCGGCAATCCGCACTCGTAATCTTGAGGCTTGCCCGCTATTGTAATTTCTTTTAATCGCTTATTCATTCTCTACCTTTTTGTCTTTATACAAAACACACCCAAAGTCTGGCCTAACCTTCATAGGATCATCCACAAAATCTAACTGGCAGTCTATTCTTTCAAATATTTTTATGCAAAAATGCCAATCGCTGGGGTCGCCCAAGTTAAAAGGCTCGGATGCGTAAACACAAGTTTGACAAAATGGTCGAAGCAGCCTTTTTAAATCACCTGCAATTGCCTTGGCCTCTGCCAAGATATGTTCTTCAATTGCTACAGCATCTTGATCAGGCACTCTTACCTCCGTTAATTACTGAGAGTTCAGTGCCTGGTATTTTTTCGGATTCTTCGGGCAAGCAAATCGCATTTATAATTGCATTAGATACGCCCGTTGCCATAAAATCCTTTTGCGCTTGTATGTGTTTTGTAAGCTTAACCAATTCGACTAAAGCCGTATGTGCTTCAACGCTTCTACCTAAACCACTCTGGATCACATTAGACAAAGCATCGATAAGTTGATTTGTGATTTGCCTGTTCATATATTTCCTTTCTTTTATATAATTCCCGTAAAAATCCTTTATAGTCTAATCCAAGCATTTCAAATATTTCTTTTGCCCAAAGAGATCTAAAAAACTCCCAGTCTTTATCTCCGATTGCTTGTTTAATTGTAGCAACCCAAAGCTGCTGTTCTGCTGTTCCTGACGCTGCGCAATCTTGATCGAAATTTATGCAAAAATTTGTCATTTGTTCCGCCTCTACCAAATTAATGGATGTTTCAACTCGCCTTTCTCTAATTCGTAGCCCATGCCTCGTAAAACCTCCTCAGTGGTTGTCGCCACTATGATTTTTTTCCCTGTCCAAGTTCGAACAAACTGCCGCTGCCGCGCGTTCAGAGACGCGGTTGGCATTTTCACTTCCACTAAGTAGATCTGTGATAAATCCGAAACCAGCAGATCCGGGCACCCCTTCCCCACAAGATGCAGATCCAAAACACACATCCCCAGCTTCCGAAGTTCCTTCATTATTTTCGATTGATTCGCATCCGTCCGTTTTTTCCAAAATCCCATATCGTTTCGCCTTTTCAAAAAGTGTAGTCCGTTTTAGTCCGAGTGCCCTAGCTGCCTTGCTCATGTTGTAATCAGCCAAACCGAGGGCGCTACTAAGCAAATGAATTTCAAATAGTGCTACTGAATCGTCGAATTTCTCGGAGTAAAAGCTCCTTTTAATTTGAGCGAGTTCCTCTCTGGCGGTAACTCCTTCCAGAAGCATGTCCATAACTATCTCAGCTTTTTCGATCGATTCGCAAAGGCAAATTGGGATATCGCCGCACTGTATCCAGGCTCTACCGCCCTCTTGAGGGATCACTCTCACTGCATCACCTCATCATTGTAAGCAAAGGTTTTTTTTCCAATAGCATAGCGCACTAGTTTTAAAAAGTTTGCCATACACCGCGCCCAGACTTTTTTTCTATCAGCAAATTCGTTTTCGGACTCGCCTTCTAAAACTTCAATGCCACACGATAGCCTAGCTAGCATGTCGGCCTCAATTTCTTTTAAAACTTCAGTGTCAATTTTATTTAGCTGATCTGTGATTTTAAGCGGCATGTTTTAGCTCCTTTAATGCAAAAGCATCTTTGTGCTCAGGGAATTTGAGGATAAATAAACGGGCATAGAGCGCCGTGTAGTTGTTATTGAGTTTGAACTCTTGTTTCGTAAATAAATCCTGCTTAAATCCTCCGCCCTGATCCCATCGCAGTTGCTCAAATAGTCCCTTTGCTCCCATTTTTCTACGGCCACCACGAATGGCACTGAGCGCGCACTCCTCAAATGCCTTCCATACCCAAATATTTTCTGTGTGATATTTAACAAAATCCGTAACATTTTCATAAGTCCCACCCATCCTGATTAAACCATTGATAGCATCACGCTGGTTCATAATGTCCGACTCGCGGCTAAATAGATATTTTGCAACCGTTGAAAATATCCTGCTTCCAAAGTCCTTTTTGCGGTATCCATAATTTTCAACTTTTCAGCCTCTATCGTTGTCTCCATCTCCTCAGTCAAGGATTTTTGGTTTTCGTACCACTGTCGGCGATTCTCCAAGTCCATTAACAACTGAAACGCCTGGTAGTGCGGTAGCCTCGTTATTTTTTCGATCATTTCCAATTGCACCAAATATCCCTCCAATTATTTTTTTTGCAGACTCAGAATCGATTTCCATTAAATCGTCTTCAATCGATTCCTTTTTAATTAGATCATTATAAATTTGAATAAAATCGCGGCGGACAAAATCAAGCTGAGCGTAGTCCGTAAAAGAGATTCGCTGCATCCCGGTTAATTTTGCCGCACGCAATACAAGGGGAAAGTCTTTTAAGTGCTGATCCAAAATTCTAAAATTTTCAGAAGCGGCAACCGCATAGTCCCAAGCCTCCTGAGCTGTCATTTTTCCAACCAATAAAGCGTTTTTGACATCGCCAGGCGTTGGAAACTTTCCACTATTTTTTATGGCCGTCAACATCGCCGTTCGAAAAACCTTAGCTTCGGTTTTAGAAAACATCCGAAACCAGCTATCCACATTGTTGGTTTCAAGTTTATACTGCGGGAAAAAACCATAAGCCTCGCCCAATATGAGCGCGCACTCTGATCGGTTCATATTACGCCCTCTTCCTTTAAAATTTGGTTGACCGTTTCCACAGTTCCAGCCGTTCCCCATTTAGAGGATCCGCCGCCGTTGCGCCGAATCGTAGCAAATGAACGCTTAAGCCAGTTGCGCATAAAGGCCGCTGCATCCTTGTGTGATTTTCCTTTGCTCAGAGTCCAGTCTGAGGCTATTTGTATCTGCTCTTTTAGGTATTTTTCATCTTGAGTGTTTGCGACACAAAGGTTGATTAGGGCTTTATACTCATCAGGACACATCCTAATCCGAGGAGCAAACGTTTCTTTGAGATCGTTAATCGGATAATTACTAGGGTTAGCCGGGTCGTTAATCGACCCGGTATGCTTTTCTATACTATCCTTTCCTATACTATCCTTTAATATAATATGTGTATTTATCCCCGGATTAACTACCATTAATTCCGGATTAACCTCCGGTTTTTCCAGGATTAACTCGGGTAAATCCGGAAGATTGAAAAAGTCGAGTTTTTCGGGCAGTGGAACGAGCAAAAACTCGCGTTGGACTGTCACTTGAGTACGATCTTTAGCGGCAAAGAAAAATCGGTTTTGTATCCCCTGCGAGGTTAATATTTTGTATTCTGAATAGAGTTTATCGTCGAAGAACCCCCAGTTAATGGCAGATTTAACCACATTATCCACCTGAGAAACGGCTATTCCGCACCGCTTTGCCATCAAAGCCGACTCTTTAGCGGTCCAAGGATACCAATATCCGTTTGAATAGATTTTCATTAGCAGTTTAATAACTACCCCCCAGCCAACTATGCCGTGTTCGCCTTCTATGAGTTGAATTTTATCGTCAGAATCCGCGGTAATGTCAAGATTGAAATAATCTAATCCTTGTTTGATTGGTCTAGCCATTATGCGTTACTCCTTGCATAATGACCGCGATTTTGGTATCTTTTGGTTGTGGTCATCTTTGCTAATCCCAAAGTTGGCCGCGCTAAAAGCTGGAAGAAATTCCGGCTTTTTTTGTCGGCGTGTTTCCAAATTAATTTAGCACCTCGCACGTAGGCTTGCAACAAAAATCTAGTAAGTAATTCACCTAGTCGCATATAAAACAGTGTTATTTTAATTACAAAAGGGGAGCTATCCCCGTTCAAAAACGAAAATTGATAGCTCCCAAACGAGTCAACAGTGTTACTTTTCATAATTGCGCCAAATTTCCTCTGCTGCCCTATTCTGTAGGGGCAGGCTTTGCCCCTGGCTTGTAGCTAAATCGATGCCTGCGGACTGGATAGAGCTGCTAGAGCTGTTCTTTGACCAAGTACTGGTCGTTTTTGAACCAGCCTCTAAAGAGTCAATCGATAATGTCATAGTGCAAGCATTCAAAATAATTCCGAGTAACCCTAAAATTAAAACGATAACCAATTTTATAACCATAAAACCTCTTAAATTATAAACCAAAAAAGAAAACCTGAGCATCTCTTACTGCTGGCAGAATCCCACGCACTAGCAGATCTAAAAATCCGTTAATGCAAAGATAAGTCACCAGCAAAAAACCAACCCAAGAAAATACGCCTGGCATTTTTTCCATTAATGCGTTCATAAAAACCTCACAGTAAAAATAACCTAAAACAGAGTCTAAACCCTGTGCTGCTGGCCTGATTGTCGGCAGCATCGGGCTTATGCCCGATATTTATCGCGATAAACTACGCAAAACCACCTCTAAGTCACGCCGCCGCCGGATCTGAGCGCCTTTGAGAGGCCGCTGCTGCCGAAGTCGCATTAGTTCCCCGCTGAGTTTTACATACAAAGATCTCGCCACAAGTTCGGAATTATATGTTTTCATTTTGACCTGCCACCTGAAATAGTTTCGTTGTCACCTAATATTGAGAACTCCATATCAGCATCCAATTCATTCCCAAATTCAATAAGCTTACTTTTCATCTCTGCGTCAAATTTGTGCGCATCGTCTTTAGAACGCAAAGCAGCTAGTACGGCATCGGAATCAAATCGATACCGCCCACCCATTTTGATCGCTGGTATCCGTCCAGATCTAGCCCAATTTAACATGCAGGCGTCAGAAAACGAAAACATCCTGCCCAGCGTTGCCGCGTCAACATATTTAACACCGACGCGCCTTGGCAAAATTGTTGGTAGTTTTATTTCAGGCTCGGTTCTTGGATTATCTGTAATCCACTGGTGGACTTCCTTCTCCTCACATAAGATCATCCCTTCAATAATATCGTCATAAAATTTAGGGCCGATATCTTCCCCATTTTTCTGCCGAATCCGCCATGCATATACAACCTTGTCACTAAGCCCTACAAGCTTGGCAACATCTTTGACTCTCAAATAACCCATATTTTCTCCATAAATAAAAAACAAACAAAATGGATGCGACCTAATATGCTATTGCCCTAGGCGGCTATTGCTGTTCAGCGGCATCCAATGACGGCCATAAATGGCCGCCAATGCAGACCGATTCCACGCATTACTGATTACGTTGTAAATGCTGGAGTTCCTCCGCCTCAAATTTTGGTTCTTTCTGGCTATCGTAAACGCCAGACGAGTCTAGGATGTCGCGCTGCGCGTCAAACTCAGCGTCGGCCCCTACTACAGCCGCCTTGCCTTCCCTTTGCGCTTTGGGAGGCGTTCGGTTGTTAAACTCGTATGCTGATATTTCGAGGTTTTTAAGCTTCGGATGCGTCTTATAGCCCATATAAGCATCATGCTGGACAATGTAAGTTAACCCTAGTTGCATCATTAGCCGCTGTGCCGCTTCTGGTTTTTTAGCCTTATCTAGCGCAAAGTAATGAGACTTGTTTTGGTCCTCGCTCTCTTCAACTGTTGACCCCGGAAACGACTGTAAAATCGGCTTTGGGACTTCAACCTTGGCCTCTACCGGCTTGGTTTCAACTAATTCAAATCGTGGCTCCCCTGCCCCGTTCTCTTGGTATTCGGCGGGCATTTCCTCCTTAGTGTAAAGGCCGCCCAGCTCCTGCGGAAACGCTTTTCTAAGCGCTAAACTCTCAGCGCACTTGCTTAGCATCAGCCTCGGCATGGTTTTCCAATTGCCATACTGCTTGGCATATTCCGAGAAGTAGGCTTCTGCTACGGTAGGCCGTGATCGGTCTTTCCTGTAAGCTTTAGCAATCACCTTAACCAGCTTTCCGGATTCCTCTATCGTCTCAACTTCCAGCCCGTCAAATTGCGGATGACTGTTAGCGATGGCATAATAGCCGTTGACTCCCGTCATCATTTGCACCTGGCCGTTTTGGGTTTTAATAAACCAGATTTCACGTTTGAAAGGGTTTAGCCCGGTGCTCTGCGCAATGCCTGCAAACATTGCAAACTCGGCATCCGTAGCACCCTTAGCAACAGTTTCTTTCAGCGTCTTAATTGTCGCCGGATTTGTGTAATCTAATTTAATTGTAAGATTTTTGTCAGTCATAATTCACCTTTTATTTTTTAAAAACAGCAAACGGCTTGACGCTTAGTTGTACCATCTGGCAGCGCCAAAATATAAATCGTATCAAAACTGCACTGATCATCATTACCATTAGTGCAGGCGTCAGATTGATATTTTTTAAGTTCCTGCGGCTCCCCAGTTTTTTTTGCTAGCTCAAAAATCAACGCGACCCTTGCCGCCTCCTTGTCAACTTTCGATTTTAGCCCCTCAAGTTTTTCGATTGTTATATAAGCTGCTTTTTTATCCATACTGTTTCCTCGTTTTAAAATAGATTGACAAGGTGTCTTGTCTCTGTTATCATTAGATTAGATCAGTCGACGAATCTTGTCAACATATCTTTATAGACTAGGCGCATTTATTTAGCTAGAATGGCATAACGCTATGAATTGTTTAAAGAATTTAAGAAAAAAACTAGGTTTTACTTTCAACGAAATGGGAGCAAAAACAGGCATTTTGCCACAAACTTTGTGGGCTATCGAAGCTAAAAAGTATAATTTTAGCCTTTCAACTTTAATCAAGTTAAAGCAAAGTTTAAAACTAGATTGGAGTGAATTAGGGAAGATGATAGAAGAGGAATTTAAGGAATAAAATGACAACAAACATATACGGCGGAGAGCTGAGCGAAACATTAAAAGACGCGGTATCCCGGCTAAGCCAAAAGCCGCTTAATACTTGGAAAGTAGCAGAACCATTACGAACTGCAGCGGCGCTTGTAGAATGCCGCGATCCCAGAATCGACGGCATCATTAAGGACGTGGGAGAAAAGGAGCTGGCGCATATGATGGCTGCGATCTTTTTGGGCCTGCTAGACCGGATCAACACGTTCTCAGAAACTGGATTTTAGTGGCCGAACGTTACGTTGACGCGCTGGCTGCCCATAGCTCCGGTAGTTTTGTAATTCCCATAAGGATGAGGATATTTTTGAACATGCCACTCTGGCTCTTGGCCTGGCAACCAAGCTTTTTGATCTCGGTTCCAATATTGTGGCTGCGGCATACAAGCAGACAGGCAAACGACAATAAGTAGTGTTAGTATTTTCATAACTCACCCCTTTAGCTGATTATACACCCTACCCTACTTTTACTCAAGATAATAAATAGTATCTAAGCTATTGATATTGCTATGCTTATCCTGCCGGCATTTTGGGCAACAAAAAAGCGGATAGCCTGGTCAGAGGCTATCCGCGAAAAGAGGTAAGATCGTTTATTTTTATGGAAGAATCTGTTTTTGCGCAATCCGTTTTTCTACCAAACTCCAGCCTTGGGCGATTAGGTATAGCAATACTGCAATTAAAATCTGAGTTGTGCCGTCGGTCCACTGGTTAACCAGCGTAGGGTCTAATCCGATCCCAACTAGCACGCCAGCTAGCAATGTCATTAGTTTTCGAATTACGCTTTTCCCAACACTTCCAAGTATCCACTGCTTAATTTTTTCAATCATGTTTTTTTTCCCCCAAAGATTAACTTCATCAAATTTATCGAGCATTGCTTCAATGCCATTGATCTGATTTCTTCGCTGATTACCGTATCCGCTTGCATGTCGCTCCAGGACCCGCGTAACGTAGTTTGCTGTTTCTTCGGGGACGTGAAGTTGATAATAGTCCCAAGTCTGGCCAGGATATTTTTCCAGAAGTTTTTTAACATTTCCCATTCCCCAGTTATAGGCGGCTAGTGCAAGTTCGGTAGTTTCAAACATGTTTAGCAAGTGCGCTAGATAGGCCGAACCAATTTTGACATTTTGCTCTGTGTCGAATGGATCGTAAGGCTCTTTGATTTTAAGCTTAGCCCACCATTCCCGCCCGGTTGCAGGCATTAGCTGCATCAGCCCACAAGCCCCTACAGGGCTTTCAGCTTGCGGATTGAACGCGCTTTCGACAGATATCACAGCCCTAACCAGTCTGCGAAAACTATCCGATTCAAACATGTTTAATCACTGCCCAAATAACACTAACTGCTACCGAAATAAGCACCCCTATTTTCGCGAGAGACTCAGCCCTTCCAAAATTAGAGGCTTTTTCATGTTCATGTTGGCGAAGTAAGCACATGTCTTTGGTCACAAAACGCTCATGGAGATCGCACCTAAGCTCGTTCATAGCGCTAGTTAAATACTCCACTCTTTCCGAGATTCTAATTAGAAGTTCCTCGTTTGTTTTGTGCGTTGCTTCTAACATTGCACTATCCAGCAATTACACTTGGGCATTATTGATAACAATCCAATTGCTAGCGGATACGCATTTAAAAAGCCCCCCAGATTGTTCATGAAGATAGACGTAGTCGTTAGTACTGCGAGGCCAGATAGATCCTCCGCTCTCAGGGTATATCTTTAGCCAGGCTGCTCCAGCGTTGCTGTTACTAATATAAATTTCTCGCCCAACAATTGTTGTGGCTGGTAGGATTAATCCGCTGTCATTGGCCCCTGTAGCATTAACAAACTGCTTACTGATAGCGGTCGCAGTCCCCTGTGTAGTCCCCGCTCCAACCGGCGATTCTACGCCAGTCCCGTCCTGAATGCCCTGCGTGTAGATTGAAGCAACCCTATGAGTTGAGTCGCCAATATATTGTGTTAAGTCCGCTGCGGGGACTAATTGAAGATTAATAGTCCAAGTGTTTTGGGTTAATAAAATGAAATTGGTTCCATCATAGATGACATCTTGAACGCATCCAGCCCTCACTTCCCCAGCCGCTAAGTCTGCCGCTGGAAATGCCTTGATCGTCTTAGCGCCCAAACTGTTAACGTTTAGCGTTGTAATTCCCGAGTTGGTATATCCAGCTAAAAACGCAAAACGTTGTCCAGCTACATAGGCACTTGGGGCTATCGTAACACTAATGGCGTGGGTATTAGCCGATCCCGTTGAAGTGCCGCCCCAGAGCAAGGTGCTGTTAACTACCTGCGTAGCGCTAACTGAGTCGGTCAAAGCCGATCCAGTAGTTAGCCCGGTTAATTTCTTGCTATTCATCGGCAAATTAGCGCTTGGGCTATTCTGCCCATCCCGCGCTACGCAGTTTTCAATAGCATTGCAGACCGTAGTAAACATCGTATCAAACGCGGTCTGATCCGGCGCCGTTTGTTGACTGCATTGGTTGTCAGACGGAACGT
>Ga0315285_10000701_pt1 | contig 35036 bp, 34 predicted proteins | sample YL17G09_36_MG_FD_203698 | JGI IMG/M metagenome (GOLD analysis project Ga0315285, IMG submission 203698) | Sediment microbial communities from Yellowstone Lake, YNP, Wyoming, USA - YL17G09_36 | ecosystem: Environmental > Aquatic > Freshwater > Lake > Sediment | place: USA: Wyoming | collected...
CGCGCAAACTCGAAGAGATCATGACAAGAAACGTTGTAGTTGTCGCGCCCACAACCATGCGTGCCGATGTCGAGGCCCTCTTCCGCAAGTATCGTTTCAGAGCGATTCCTGTAGTGGGCGATTCAGAGAAGATCGTGGGCGTGATAAGGGAGAAAGATGTATTCCTGCCGGAGGAGTAGCATCGAACTACGCGATCAGGATGTAAGAAGATATGCCTAGAGTGCATACGACCAGGGCAGTCAGAGCAGCACTTCTGTTCCTCAGAATCTACCTGATCTTCCTCGTCGGGCTGATAGTCTACAAGTTCCTAACCCAGATACTATTCACATAGCTCGCTGGTCCAGTCTTACGGCACGTCTCAGCCGCTCTTCAGGATCTAGGGAGTCTTACCCGAAATGCTCGACTTGGCGACGAGCCGAGCCGCTTCGACCATATTCTTGAGTTTCCCGAAAGCGATGCCATACGCATCTGGGATACCTAGCATTCCGGCGAATCCGCAGTCCGGCTTCACTATGACGCGCGGACCGAATGTCTTCACCGCACTGTTCAGGGAGCCTACGATCTCTTCAACTGTCTCGACTCTTGGACTGACCGAGGACACGCACCCGTAAGCGAGGAACTTCCCGGCCTTTTCGAGCTCCTCTCTGCTGTATGCGCTGAGATTGCTTGGAGATCCTGCGAACTCGTGATCCACAATGTCCGCTTCACTTTCCAGCAGAACCGCCTTGACCAACGGTGTTATTCTGCCGCAGACATGGATCGCGGAGAGACATGACGCCTCCTTGATCAGCATGTTCAGTGTCTCAACAACAAACTTCTGATCGTACTTGAAGAGGACAGTACGCCCGAGCATGACTGAGAGGAATGGTTCATCTATGTTGACCAAGTCGAATCCAAGATCGCCTAACCGTCTGCATGATCTGCTCAGGATCTTGGCGAGCGCTGTCACAATATTCGGTTTTGACGCGCCACACGTCATCAGGTTCTTCCTGTCAATATAACTGGCAAGTGTGAAGGGACCTGTAACGCAAGCCTTTGCTCCTTTCACTTTGGAGATCAGTCCTTGCTCACGAAGGAACCTGAGGTAGTACTCTGCTCGTTCCGTCCCGATCGGCACAGATGTCTCTTTGACCTCATCCGATAGAATGTGGACATCTTCGCCTTTCACTTCAATTCCTAGATTGAGTTTGGAGAGTGGCAGGAGAAACTGGAGGCCCATGTTCATTGGCTTCGACGACGTGCCTGTGAGCTGAGGGCAGCACGGATAGTCCAGTCCTATTGAGACCTTGTCAACGACAGTTCGATTGAAATTGGCTCTGCTTTCGTCGAAATCATCCAGAACTGGAAGACTACCCACATCTTCGGTCGCGAGCAGCAATTCGTCGAGGCGTTTCTTCAGGCGCGCTCAGCTCCCTAGACAGGATGGAATGGTCATGTGCCAATTGTGTTTGATGCCGACGAACGAGGCCAACTGAATGGATCTAGCCGTAGATTCTCGCCGCAGCCTGTGTCAGCCCGAGCTCGTTGAGTTTCTCTCTTGTGGGTCTTCCTTCTTTATCCCATCCTCGCCTGCTATAGTACGTCTGAAGCATGCTCGTGAACTTCTCCTTGTCAAGCTTCATGCCCTTCGTCTTGCCGTTGGGTATGGGATCAACGAAGTCTCTTTCGGGAGGCATGTCGTCCTTTGCTGAGATTCCCTTTCTGAGAACTGCTATTGTTCGGGTCAAGTTCCAGACCCGCTCCGATTTCTTGAGTAATTCCTCGATGGTGAACTGCTTCCCGGTCACCGCAGAGTAAGCCTCAGCGTACAGGTTGGGGTCCATGCCAAGTTCGACCCAATGGAATCTGCAGACGCCAAGCATGTCAAAGAGCGGTCGCAAGTGCTGGAGATAGATGACTCGGTCGACTTTGTCGTCGCTGTAGCTGTCTCGGCCTACCTGCAGATCGTACGTGATCGCCCATGATCGGTTGTGATGGGCTCCAATGTCTGCGGTTGCATATGATAGCGCCATGGCCGGGGCCGCTCGATGATCGTATCCTGAAATCTCTAAGCCCTTGACCTGCATCGCGAACTCAGACGAGCCTTTTCCAACCTTCTGAGCCAACGATCTCACGCCACAGGCCATGAAATCACCGAACCCTTTCCTGTGCGCGATCATCGTGAGCAACTTCAGCACCGAGTTCAAGTCTCCAAACCTCGGCTCGAATCCAATCTGACGTTTTGACACGAACTCTCGCTCGTAGGCTTCCAGAACGAAAGCGATGACGCTGCCGGCTGTGATCGTGTCCAGGCCGAGTTCATCTGCCAGATAGTTTGCTCGGACCACATCGCTGATGTTTCGCAGTCCAAGGTTGGCTCCGAGTAGTGCTGCGTTCTCGTACTCCACACCGATCTCGATATCGCGGCCAGTTTCGTCCTTCACTCGACTCACGTGTTCACACGGAACCGGACAATTCGAACATGGCCTGCTCTTGACCTTGGTCGCCTCCATAGCATCGCCGCCGATCTGACGGGCCTGATCGAAATGTGTCTTCTGGAAATTCAGCGTGGGTAGAGATTCAACTTCGTTGGCCCATTCGATGACACTCATGGTGCCCTGGCGCATCCAAGTCTTGTAGATTGGATTGTGGACGATGATATCCAGTGATTTCTTGTAGACCTCAGCGAGCCTATCCGGATAAGCGAGTTGAACGTCTCTGGAACCCTTCGCAACAATCGCCTTCAGTCGCTTGGCTCCCATGACTGCGCCGATTCCAGTCCGGCCGGCCTGTCCATGCCGGGTCTTGGTGCGGTCCCAATCGATGTTCACGCATGCGAAGGTGACAAGGTTCTCTCCGGCGACACCAATACTGGCCACAGATGCTTCTTCCCCATGCTTCCCTCTTAGAGTGTGATCAGCCTCACTCGAGCTCTTACCCCAGAGCTCACCCGCGTCGTCTACTGCGATCTCACCATCGATGACTGACAGATAGACAGGTTTCTTCGAAGCGCCTTCTATGACGAGTGCGTCAAATCCTGCCTTTCTGAGTCTGTGCCCGAAGAATCCTCCGACGTTGCTGTCGCCATAGATGCCCGTCTGGGGACTGATCGAGGCAAAAGTCGTCTTGGATCCGCCGGGGAAATTCGGCACTGTCAGTGGCCCCGCGGCCACGACGATTATGTTCTTCGGATCGAGCGGTCTAGTCTTGAGAGAGACTCTCTCGAAGATTGTCGACGCAGCCCAGCCTCTACCTCCCAAGTACTCGTACGCGAGCTTCTCGTCGACCTCTCTCGTCACTACCTTTCTTGAAGTAAGGTCAACTTCTGCAATCTTGGAGTAACCCATCAGCGGCATACCGAAGACCTCAGAATTCCCCTTGGCTGTCTAATGCGGACGGTATCGAGGACGTGCGTGATTTAAGCCGCTTGCTTATACTTTCCAACCGACGCCCGGAAGAAGCCGATCGTCCCAGAGCATCACAATACTTAAAATTCCACTTGGTGTCCGGTAGTCCAAGCCGGGTTTGAAGTAGATGTCATCAGGAGAAGAGCAGCCGCCGGCTGCAGCAAATGTCAAGATCGAGAGTCTTGACCCAGAATCTAGGCAAGTGAATGTTACCGTAAAGGTGGTCTCGAAGGGCCAAGCGCGCGAGACGACTTCCAGGAGAGATGGCTCGACACACCGCGTCGTCGACGCTCTCGTTGGAGACGAAACCGGCTCGGTCTACCTTACCCTATGGGATGACAATATTGACAAAGTGAAGGAAGGCGACAGCATCGACGTTAAGAACGGCTACATTTCGCTTTTCAAAGGATCAATGCGTCTGAACATAGGTCGCTACGGGTCAATGGAGCCGAGCAGCACACCAATCGAGAATGTCAACGCGGACAACAACCTGTCCAACAAGGAATTCCCAATGCCTGAGAGGCGCAGGGATCCGAGTTTCAGACCTAGATATCGGGACGAAGGCGGCTACGGCGGTAGAGGACGAGACAGAGGATACGGCAGCGGCCGCAGAGGAAGATACTAGGAACGAGCCACTCCAAGTTCTAGCTTGAGAACTTGAGGTTGCTTCACACAATAGTGGTAACTCTGCACCCGGGATCCTGTGTTCCAACCCCTGTTAGCTAGCCTTAAATGAAATCGTCCTCTGCTCAAGGGCGGTCTGTCTCATGGAAGACCTCGTCAGACATGCGGTTGAATCTGCTTCAGCAAAGGGAGTAGACTATGCTGAAGCAAGACTCCACATCGACAGTGGAAGCGCGTTCACTCTCACCAATGGTATGCCTGAGCCAGTCCAGTTAGCTAGAGAGAGGGGTATCGCCGTTCGAATACTCGTAGACGGCGCGATGGGATTCGCGACGACGAATGATCTCTCGAAGTCGTCTCTTGAAAGCACGGTTGAGATAGCATACAGAAGCGCAAAGGCGTCGAGGAAACTGATCGCCAAACCCATTCGCCTGTCAGAGCAGAAAGCGGAACAGGCAAATTGGGAGGCCAAAGCTCGGAAACCACTACCGGACGTGACAACAGAGGAGAAGTTCAGAGTCCTAGAGGAGATCGAGAAGAACCTTCAGCCTGAAATTGTGAAAGTGGCTGTCCCGTCACGAACACTGATCCTTGGTGACGACATTACTGAACGATACTTCGCGAACACTGAAGGAGCGAGGATTCACGGAAAAGTATCAAGGGTCAATCTACTGTATGTGCTTACAGTCTATGATCCCGGAAAAGGAACAATTCAGAGAATTGGGCAGCACGGACAGAGTGGTGGGTGGGAACAACTTGAGCAATGGGATCCTCCGCGACTGGTCTCTGACGAGGCGAAGATTCTTGGAAAGATGCTTACGGAAGGAAAGCAGGCTCCACGGAAAGAGCTTGATCTTGTTGTCGGGTCGGAAGTGACGGGGATAGTCTGTCACGAATCGTGCGGGCACCCGCAAGAGGCAGACAGAATTCTGGGCAGAGAGGCCGCGCAGGCTGGGGAATCCTACCTCAAGCCCGACATGATAGGCTACCGAGTCGGAACAGAAGCCGTCACCGTGGCTGATGATCCGACCATTCCAAACTCAAACGGGTTCTACTTGTATGATGAGGAAGGTGTGAAGGCAGAGAGAAGGATCCTGATCAAAGAAGGAGTCATCAACGGCTTTCTGCAGAACCGCGAAACGGGAGCGGAGCTCGGAGTCAGCAGCAATGGAGCTGCCAGAGCAGTAGCCTACGATAGAGAACCAATGATCAGAATGGCGAACACCTTCATGCTCCCAGGAAGCTACACGCATGAAGAGCTGGTTGAAGATGTCAAGGAAGGCGTATTCATCAAGACTTTCATGGAATGGAACATTGACGATAGACGCTACAACCAGAGGTACGTCGGACTCGAGGCCTACATGATCGAGAACGGCGAAGTCACAACGCCGGTGCGAAATCCGATTCTAGAGATCACAACTCCTGGGCTATATGGTAGCGTGGACGCCGTAGGAAAGGAAGTGGAGTTCGAGGCGGCAACCTGCGGCAAAGGAGAACCGTCCCAAGGAGCCCCTGTCTGGCATGGGGGACCATCGATACGCTTGAGGAAGGTCAGGCTGGGAGGTTAGCATCATGAATCCAGAACAGGTTGTTGAGGAGGCCGTCAAGTTCGGCCTCAAGCTTGGAGCAGACGAAGTGACCGCGTCGATGACGCGTGAAAGGCGGAAGATGCTTCGATTCTCGAACAACTCCATCATCGTCATGCAATCGTGGGATCACACCGTCCCAGCGGTATACTTGACATCGAAACGGAAACGCGCAGCAGCACGCGTAGGTGACCCGAACCTTGACGCGTTGATGGATGTCATGAAGGCCCTGAAGGCCACGATGGACATCTCAAAACCGGGGGAAGTCGAGTCCAAGCTTCCCAAAGGCCCATTCAAGTACGAGGCCGTTCCTCACAACTATGACTCCAAGATTCCGGAAATGACCGGCGAGCTCACAGGGATTGCTGAGGAAGCGATAAACTCTGCTCTTTCTGAAGGCGCGAAACGTTCCTCTGGAACACTCGTCACAAACGAATGGGAAAGGTATGTCAAGACATCGACAGGATCCGAAGGCAAGGACAGAGGAACCAGCATCGAACTCTCGACTAGAGCATTCTCCGACGATGATGCCAGCGGAATGGGAGTAAGCTGTGCGACAAGGCTCGGAGACTTCGATCCAACACGTGCAGCAAAGGAAGCCGCCAAGATCGCATGCCAGGCCAAGAATCCGGTCTTTGGTGATGAAGGCAAGTTCACCGTGGTCTTTGGCCCTTCGATAATGGCGGAGTTTCTGAGCCGCGTAGCCGACTTCGCTTCAGCCTACTATGTCGACATTGGCCTCTCCTTCCTCAAGGACAAGGTGGGCCAGAAAGTCGCGAGCGAGAAGTTCACTCTTGCCGATGGGGCGCGCATGCCGACCGGCATTAACTCGTGCTCATTCGACGATGAGGGCTATCCTACCAGAAACACGAAGATAATCGATCACGGCGTGCTGAAGACCTACCTGCACAGCTCATACAGTGTCGCAAAGTATGGCGGCGAGTTGACTGGGAACAGCTTCTTTGCCGGTGGAACATGGGGGCTGACACCAATACCTCTCAATGTCGTCGTCGAGCCTGGAGAGCTTCGGTTCGACGAATTGGTCGAGGAAGTGAAGAACGGCCTCTACCTGACAAACAACTGGTATACCAGATTCCAGAACTATCAGACGGGAGACTTCTCATCCATCTGTCGAGACGGCGCATTCAGGATAGAGAATGGTCGTATCGGCCAGCCTCTGAAAGGACTCCGCATAAGCGACAATATGCCGCGCATTCTGCAGTCGATCACGTCACTGTCAAGGGAGCGTCAATGGATCAAGTGGTGGGAAGTCGAGACCCCGACATATCTGCCACACATTGCAGTCGAAGGTGTCGGGATCACCCGAGCCACCAAGTAGTCATGACGCAAGTTCTGGAATGCCTACGATCCACACCTACCAATTCGGAATGAGGGGACCAACTATCGCCGAGAGAAGCCCCGTTCCGATACGCCGGGACCATTCAGCAGTTATGCTCATGATTCCCACGCTGAATGAGGAAGAAGCGGTAGGTCCTCTCCTACAGGAATCAGCAGCGATCTTCCCGCGAGCCGTCGTTGTTGACGGCCATAGCCACGACAGGACCCGAGAGATCGCACAGTCCTTCGGAGTAAACGTGCTCCTCCAAGAGTTCGGCCCGGGAAAAGGCTGCGGAGTCAGAACCGGAATGAGATTCTTCCTGTCAAGTGACGCCGAGATCCTTTGTATCATCGATGGCGATGGTACGAACATCCCCGGTGACCTAGCCGGCTTGGTGGAACTTGTGAGAAACGGCGAGGCCGACATCGCTATCGGATCGCGGACAAAGGGCGAAAGAGACCCGGGATCGATGAGCTTCATTACGATCGCGTCAAATCGCGTCGTCTCATATCTGCTATCCCTAAGGTACGGCGGGAGCTTCACAGACATCCAAACAGGGTACTGGGCATTCAGTAGAAGCGCCGTCCAAAGGTTGCTTCCATGCTTGCGTTCTACACGGTTCGAAATTGAACTGGAAATCTTCTCCAAGGCGAAGACGGCTGGACTTGTTTTGAAAGAGGTGCCCGTAGGCTTTCGGAGGAGGGTTGGTCACACGAAGTTCAGTTTCTCGTTGAGGATGAGGAACCTGTACTATGCCTTCAAATACATCCTGTCCTTGCGACCGCCAGGATGATCCATTCCGTTAGGTCGGCAACGAAGGATGCGATCCATTTCCCAGGCGGATATTTCGACGGTGCCTCTTGCCCGGGCCTTCTATGAGAGGGACACAGTCCGAGTTGCACGAGAACTCCTCGGCACGATTCTCGTGAGAACGAACGGACATACCGTGTTGCGGGGCGTCATTGTTGAGACAGAGGCTTACCGGGGAGAAGGCGACCCAGCCAGCCACGCATACAGAGGCCCGACCAAAAGGAACGCAGTCATGTTCGGTCCAGCAGGGCACGCATACGTCTACTTCACCTACGGCATGCACTACTGCCTGAATGTCACTACGGAACCCACTGGCAACCCGGGAGCAGTGCTAATCCGAGCAGCACAGCCCACTAGCGCAATCGAGCAGATGAAGAAGCGACGCAGGACAGACCAGTTGAGAGACCTTGCCAATGGCCCGGCGAAGCTCACGCAGGCATTTGCTGTGAGCAGGAGCCTCAACGGTCACGATCTTACGCTCGGGAAGAAGCTGTTCATTGTGAAAGGCGATAGTGTCGAACCGCTGGACATTGCATCTACAAGCAGAATCGGAATCAGGGTAGGCCTAGAGAAGCCTTGGCGTTTCTTCATCAGAGAAAACCCATTCGTCTCGAAGCAATGAGCGTTCCTGCCTCAGAGACGCGTGCTCTGCGGCGGTTTGTAGGGTGGACTTCTAAAACGCTGATTTGTGAAATGCCGTCATGTGTAGAGAAAGTCAGTACTTCTCGACTTCGCCGTGCACCTGACCTACCTTAAGCAGGGCTAGGTGATGGACGTGTGAGGGTACTCGAAGTTTTCCTGTATTGTGTATCCTTTCGATACGCTGGAAGGCTTCCTTGTCAATGTCCTTGTCAAGGGTCAGCGTGCCGCTGTTCTCAACCTGGAATTGGCCGAGTTCCTCGTGGAGACCGAATACGTCCGACTTGGAGAGGTTCACTGTTCCTGTGAAGACGAGCTTCTTGGAGTCGTAGACGCTTGGCACGGCGACGCCTCCCTCGGCGAGGTAGGCTCGCATAGCGTCGTTGATGAGGTCTGCCACGTTCTTGCCTTGCTCCTTGGAATGGGCTATGACCTTGTTGTAGAGGTTCCTATCGAGGCCACGTATGAGGACAGCATTGTTAGCCAAGGCAAACACCCACAAGAGTTAGTCTGTATATCTTGATTACCTGCTAACACTGCTTACATAAGTTGCTTATAAATCTTGTTAAACCTCTTAAGATGCTTACAACGTTCACACTGGATGACGCGAAAGCAAATGCAATCCGTAAAGAGGGATAACAGCGGTTTGATGAACGACAGCGCAACCCGACTCCTGATAGAGGAACTACAGGAACTCAGACAGGGCCCAATCAAGAAATGCGAATGGTGCCACCAGCCCCTACCAAACGACCGATACCACCTACGAATCTGCCCGAAGTGCAGGAAGGCAACAATAGACGCCTTCCTCAAAGGCGAACTCTAGGACCACACCTCAACTTCGAGTAAACGCTGCAGGCCTCTTGCCAAAGGTACCTTACCGATTGACACTCACCATCACTGAGAGAGATGTGAAACACATTTCTCTTCACTGCAGACAATCGTACCCAATCGAGGCCTGCGGGATACTGATTGGAATTCTGACCCGTGATGGGAGAACAGTAACGCAAGTATGGCCGTCAAGGAACGAACTCTCGTCCGAATCCTCCTACGAGATCCACCCAGAGACTCTCCTGCGCGCCTTCACCTACGCCGAACAGAATAGGCTACAGGTCGTTGGTTTCTATCACAGCCACCCATTCTACTCCGCCGACGCATCCGAAATTGACAAGGGACATGCGAACTATCCAGGTCTTTCATACCTGATCTACTCGATTCCGAACAACGAGTTCAGATCCTTCCTCTTCGACGGAAGACAACTCATCCCCGAACCAGTCAGAATTGTGCATGGCTGAGATCCAGGCGCCCATGTCTCTGTCTCTCGATTCTACGATCATGACGCTGAAGTCTTCTGAAAGAGACAGAAGACATGGACTGCGATTCCGGGGGAAACAGCACGCGATGATCAACGTCTGCTCGCGCGCACCCCCGTTGGCCATAAAAGCGTTTTCCGAAAGCAGCCATGGATACCAACAGCCCTGCTTGACAGTGCAGCGGATCGAGTGGTAGATCCGTTGACGTGGATGAATATGGTCGGGGAGAGCCTAGTACACGATTATATACACAATTGTCGAAAACTATTAAAGTCGTACAACGCGCCACTTCACTTGCTTCACACTTCTGGAGCAAGACACCTTGGTAGAGGACAGCACAGACCCAGCCCGGACTACGGACGGCGGATCATCGGCCACGATCAAGCAGATTCGGAAGCGTGACGGACGACTCGTCACCTTCGACCAGAACAAGATCACGGCCGCCTTAGCTAGGGCAATCGCCCAAACCGTCGGAAAAGATCGGGCCCTCGCACAGAAGATGTCCGACCAAGTAGTGAAGATCCTACAAGAGAAATTCGACGGACGCACTGTCCCTACCGTAGAAGAAGTTCAAGATATCGTCGAGAAGGTGCTGCTCGAGAACGGTCAGGCTAAGACCGCCAAGTCCTACATCCTGTACCGACAAAAGAGAGCAGAGATGCGAAAAGAGAAGCAGCGCATACTCGAGAAAGAAGAGATCGATGAAGTCGACAAGCGCTTCGACCTGAACGCGCTTCGAGTCTTGAAGGCAAGATACCTTAGGAAAGACATTGACGGCAAACTGATTGAGACGCCTAAGGAACTGTTTGCCAGAGTGGCGATCCATGCGTGCCTGCCCAGTCTTCTGTACGACGAGAAAGCCTACGATGTTTCAGGCAAGACTCCTGAACATCCTGCTGAGGATTTCGATCCTGTAGCGAATGAGGGCAAGCTGTCGGTAGGGAAGTATGCGCTCAACAGGTTCCATCTCGAAGCCCTGAAGCGAATGTACGACCGTTTCAACAGCGAAGGACGAGCCAAGCTTCGTTGGAGTGAATTCCTCACCCTTCTACGTGAAGGAAAACTGAACCACTACGAGAGCCTCGTGACCGCCTTCAATAATCTGATGGTTTCCAAGCGTTTCATGCCGAACACGCCGGCTATTGCCAACTTCGGAAACGTGCTTGGAATGGGGTCAGCTTGCTTCGTACTCGACGTTGAGGACTCCATCGAGAGCATCATGGACGCTCTCAAGAAGACAGCCATCGTCTTCAAAGCAGGAGGAGGAATGGGATACAACTTCTCCAAGCTAAGGCCGGAGGGCGACTTTGTCAGCTCCACTTCAGGCATTGCCTCTGGACCGATAAGCTTCATGACGCTCTTTGATACGATGACCGAGGTCATCAAGCAGGGCGGCATACGACGCGGCGCCAACATGGGAATACTGAACAGCAATCACCCTGACATCGAGAAGTTCATCACCGCCAAGAAAGGCAACCGAGCCCTGAGAAACTTCAACCTGTCAGTTCTGCTAATGCCCGATTTCTGGGAGTACTACGAGAAAGACAAACCGTACCCGCTGGTGAACCCTCGCACGAAAGAGGTTGTGCGCACAACCAATGCCAGGAGACTCTTCGACATGATAGTCTTCCAAGCCTGGGAGAGCGCGGAACCAGGCGTCATATTCTACGACCACGTCAACAAGTATAATCCGTTCTTCAAATCACTCGGACCTATAGTCACGACGAACCCGTGTGGAGAGGTGCTTCTCTACCCCAACGAGTCGTGCAATCTAGGAAGCATCAACGTCTGGGCCTTCGTGAAGGAACAAGCAGAGGGGCGAGTTCAACTCGATTGGGAAGCACTCAGACAGACAGTTGAGATATCAACACGGTTTCTCGACAACGTCATTGACGTGAACAAGTTCCCGTTGAAAGAGATCGAAGAGATGACCCTTTCAACGAGGAAGATCGGCCTAGGCGTGATGGGGCTTGGTGACCTCCTCTACGAACTGCGGATCCAATACAGCAGCGAAGAAGCGAGAGAATTCATGGAACAACTGATGGAGTTCATCAACTACCATTCCAAGCTAGCGTCAATGCAACTTGCGAAAGAAAGAGGACCATTCCCGTACTATGACAGGAGCTTCTACCCTGAAGGAAGACTCCCGTTCAAAGGATTCGATCAGAAAGACCGCTGGCGACTCCCATGGGATCAGGTGGCGCAGGAAGTCAGGAAGTCGGGCCTGAGGAACAGCTACACAACAGTGATCGCCCCAACCGGAAGCATCTCCATGATTGCAGGTTGCAGCAGCGGAATCGAACCTGTCTATAGCCTAGTCTACGAGAAGAACGTCAAAGTTGGAAGCTTCTACTATGTTGATCCGGTCTTCGTGAAGGTAATGACTGGGCATGGACTGTACGATGAGGAACTCATACGAGACGTGAGTGACGCGAACGGAACGGTTCAAGGCATCCAGTACATCCCAGGTGACATCAAGCGCGTCTTCGTTACAGCCATGGACATCACTCCTGAAGCTCATATTCGCGCGTTGGCCGCGTTCCAGAAGTGGGTGGACTCGTCGATCTCGAAGACGAACAACTTCCCAGCAGACGCCACCGTCGACGACATGAGAGAAAGCTACTTGCTCGCCTACAAGCTCGGATGCAAGGACGTAACCGTGTTCAGAGACACCTCGATCAAAGGACAAGTCTTGGTTGCGTCCGGACGAGCGGAGAAACGCGAACCGACGGAAGCAAAAGGAAACACAGGGAAGGGAGTCAGCGGAGCGCAATCCTACGGAACCAGAAGTAGACAGCGCATGCAGGTTCTAGCGGTTGGTGCGCCAATAGCGAGCCCTGACTCTGAGAACTTCTTCCAAGGGAGAAGCCAGAACGGTGACCGCGCAGATGTCTGCCCGCAGTGCTACGGCTTTGTCGTCTTCCAAGAGGGATGTTACATCTGCCCCGAGTGCGGCTGGGGCGCATGCAGCTAGAGCGACTCGTCTGTCACTTGACTCGAATAGCATCTAGTCCGTTCATGTAGGGCTTGAGAACCTCAGGAATCACTATCGAGCCGTCACTTTGCTGGAAGTTCTCCATAATCGCGAGCAGTGTCCTCTCGGTGGCGACGAAAGTGCTGTTCAACGTGTGGACGTACTCAGTCGGATCACTCGTCTTGTCCCTGTATCTCACGTTCGATCTGACGGCTTGATATGAAGTGCAGTTGCTGCAGGAAACTGCTTCCCTGTAGTTCCCCTGTCCGGGCAACCAGACCTCAAGATCGTACTTCTTTGCAGCAACAGTTCCCAAGTCGCCGCTGCAGACATTGACGACTCGGTAAGGCAACTTCAATGCTTGGTAGAGTTCTTCCGCGTTTGAGATGAGCTTCTCATGTTCCTTCCATGAGTCTTCTGGTTTGGAGAATACGAACTGTTCCACCTTCTCAAACTGGTGGACTCTGAAGATGCCCTTGGTGTCCCGACCGTGGGCTCCTGCTTCCTTTCTGAAGCATGGGCTCACTCCACCGTACCTGAGGGGCAGCTTCTTCCCGTCCAGAATTTCCCCGAAGTGATACGCGTTGAGTGCGTGCTCGGATGTGGCGATGAGGTAGAGATCTTCGTCCTCGATCTTGTAGATGGTTTCTTCGAAATCTGAAAGCGCAACCGCGCCGGAGAGAACGTCTCGTCTCAGAAGATAGGGCGGCTGCATGATTGTGTAGCCCTTCCGTGCAATAAAATCGAGTGCGTAACTGATTAGTGCGAAGTTGAGCCTCACCAGTTCGTTCTTCAGATAGTAGAACCTGGCACCCGCTACTTTTGCAGCCCTCTCCAGGTCGATCAGGTCGAGCTTCAGTCCAAGATCGATGTGATCAAGAGGCTTAAACGGTAACTGCGGTGGAGTTCCCCACTTCCTGACTTCCACGTTATCGTTCTCGTCCTTTCCTGTCGGGACGCTCTCATGCATCACATTCGGGAGCTGCATCAGGATCCTGTCGATCTCTTCGCGCAACTTCCCTGCTTGTTGTTCGTACTCTCGAATCCGGTCAGGGATGGATTCGGCTTCGCGTACGACCTGTGCTGCATCTTTTCCTTCTTTTCGGAGCTTCGCGATTTGCTCGGTGAGTTTGTTGCGCTGTTGCCTGAGGGCATTTGCTTCACTTTGAAGTGATCTCCAGTTCTGGTCATTCTGTAGTAGCTCGTCAACCCAGCTGAGCTTTTCGATGGTTCCACGTCTCTGGAAATCTGCCTTCACAATCTCAGGGTGTTCTCGTATGAACTTGATCTCAAGCATTTGGGTGCGCTCCTACGGTTCTCCTTGCATCGTCAGCGTGCGGGTGTGGGTGAAGTGAACTTCTGGTTTCCTCTATGAAAGTCTTACATCGGTATGCGTCCATTCTAAGCTGGTTTCGTGCCTGATCTCTGTGCGGTCGTGATCGCTTTCTCGACGAGCCTGGTTGAGTTGCGTACCAATTGTCTCAGTCTGTTGGGAGAGCGTCCCTCACAGTAGACTCTGATCTTTCCCTCTGTTCCAGACTTCCTGACTAGTATCCAGCTGTCATCGTTGAAGTTCACTCTCACGCCATCAAGGGTCGAGACGTCTCTGAGACCTTTCTCAGCCATCAAGGCTTTTGAGATCGTTGCCATCGTAGGATCCTTCAGCTCGTCTGGGCACTTGAAGTAGAGTCTCTCTTGAGGACGATCGGGTATTCCGTGGAATAGAGCGCTCGCATGGCCTTTGGATTGGTCCAGAGCCTGAACGACCATGCATGCGGCGTACATGGCATCGCCCCAGAATCCCCAAGCAGGGTCTATGATCTTCCAGGGCTCACAACATAGCCTGATGTTCGACCGGTCCTCTTGAGTGAGGAAAAGGTGAGTCTTGCCAAGTCTTGTACGCTCGACCGTTCCCCCGGATGATTCTACAACCTTGTCGATCCGAGACGAGGTGTCAACAGTCGTGACAATTCTTCCAGGCCCGTTCTCGGTGAGGAGCAGTCGGGCAAAGAACGCCAGCACCGTATCATTGTTGACGTATCTCCCCTTCTCATCGATCACTGCCAACCGGTCACCGTCGCCATCATGTGCGATTCCTAAGTCTGCTTTGAGCATGCTGACGAAGCGACATGTTGTGACAAGGTTCGCAGGGTTTGGTTCCGCTGGTCTTCCCGGGAAAAGTCCGTCAGGGTGCGCATTTAGGGAGATGACTTCGCATCCCATCTTCGATAGGATTAGAGGTGTGAGATTGAATGTGGTACCGTTTGCGCAGTCTACGACGACCTTCAGTTTTCGCCTGAACGATTCCATTCGACCCATGAGACGTTCAGTGTACGCATCGATGAGACCGCGCGCTTCGGTTGGGGTTCCCGTTTGATTCCAGGTAACATCTGTGAACTGACGTTGACCAATGAGCTCCTCAAGGATTCTCTCTTCATCGGGAACATACTCTCTGCCTTCGTGTGTGTAGCATTTGATTCCGTTATCTTCGGGGGGATTGTGAGATGCGGTGACCATGATGCCGGCATTTGCTCCTAACTTTGGAACACCGAAGGCTAGAACAGGAGTTGGTAGCATTCCTGCATCGATCGCGTCGATGCCTCCTCCTAACAGCCCTCCTAGTATGGTTGCCCTTAGCCCCGGTGACGTGGTTCTATGATCTGACCCCACGATTACCTGACCTTGATTCGCGAGCATGGTACTCATTGCTCGCGCCAAGTCGAGTCCAAGTCTCTCCGTTACCTTGTCTCGAAAGCTCCCACGTATCCCGGCCGTACCGAACAGCTTAGGAACACCAGATCTCTGCAACTCCGTCACCCTGGATCAACGATCAGACGTTGCTTACCGCTCTGCCATCCTAATTGCATGTGCTTACTCAAGCTTCTTGCGGAACACAGCAACCGCAAGCACGAACATGACAATCGTGTATGTGGAAAGAAAGATGAGGTCGTTGGTCACGACCTCTAAACCTGCCCCTTTGACTATGACCGCTCTCAACGCATGAATCATGTACGTGAGCGGCAGAACATACGAGATTGGCTGAACCAGCGGCGACATTGCCTCGATTGGATAGAACGTTCCTGACAGGAAGATCATGATATAGATCACAGGCATTATGGTCTGCACGGCTTGCATCTGGGTCCTCGATCCCGCGGAGACCAACGTTCCTAAACTCAACGACGCTGTCAGAAACACTGCCAAGAACAACACGATCAAGAGAACGCTACCTCGAACTACGAGGTTGAATGCGTACACTGCAACGACTAGCATGGATGTCGCACTGAGAAAGCCGAACCCCATGTAGACAAACAACTTGCCGAGCAGTATCTCGAATCCACTGACCGGCGTCGCGATAAGCTGCTCTATTGTTCCTCTCTCTCGTTCTCCAGCAATCGCCATCGAGATCAGAATCATGGGGAAGATCTGGAGGAAGATTCCGACGATGGCAGGGGCAATGAAGTCGATGTATCTGAGCGAGGGGTTATACAGAACCAAACGTTCCACTTGAACGCGCAGCTTCTCGGTGAACCCGAGCGCTATCCCTTGCACGACCGGCGCCACAGCGCCTGCTGAGACCGGATCCGAACCGTCCACCATGACATACACGATTCCGTTGGATGACTTGATGTCATCCTCGAATGTTGCAGGAATCACAATCGCAACCTTTGCCAATCCATCTCGAATCAGCGTTTCTGCCTGTGATTCCTCATCTGCGTAGTATCTTATCCGAAGTGTCTCGCTTACCTTCAGTGCGTCAACGAATACTTGGCTGAATGGTCGTCCGTCTTTGTTGACGATGACTGTTGTGATGTGTTTGACTTCGCCGGTGAAGGCAAGTCCGACTATGGTCATCAGGAGGAGAGGCATGAATAGGGTAAGCGCGAAGACCCGGCGATTCCTGATGAGGTGAGTGAGTTCCTTCTTCGTCATCAGGAGGACTCTATCTATTGCCGTGGTCTCTCACCTGCTCCTTAAACAAGTTTGATGAAGACGTCTTCCAAGCTAGGTTGTGATTGCCTCACTTGGAGGACTTCGATTCCTCGTTCTTTGAGGAAGGATGTTAGTTTCGGAATCGCTGAAGCGGATTCGTCAACGATCAAGCTGACTATGCCATCCGAGAGGTTTGCCTCTCGCACAGATTCTGTGTCTTTGAGTATCGAGAGCGTTGTCTGCGCCTCCGTGGTGACCAACTCGATTCGCTCGCCACCGATTGCCTTTCTCTTGAGTTCAGTTGGTGAGGCGACAGCCACCAATCGTCCGTAGTTGATCAGAGCGAGTCTATCGCAGAGCTCCGCTTCATCCATGTAATGAGTATTGATGAAGAATGTAACGCCGAGTTTGTTGAGGTGTCTGAAATATTCCCAGAAGACTCTGCGAAGAGGAGGATCAATTCCGGCAGTCGGCTCGTCTAGAATGAGCAGTTCTGGATTGTGGACGAGGGAGACAGCAAGGGACAGTCTGCGTTTCATGCCTCCAGACAGTTGTCCCGCGAAGTGTCTGCGGAATTCTTCCAGTCGAACTAGTTGTAGGACCTCATCTGCATGTCTTCGTCTTTCGTCTGGCGGAACTCTGTAGATGCTCCCGAAGAACTCCAGATTCTCTTCTACGGTTAGGTCATCGTAGAGCCCGTAGGATTGAGGCATGTATCCTATTCGCTGTTTGACTTCATCAGGTTCCTTGGCGACGTCGTGGCCTACGACGGTCGCGCTGCCGGATGTTGGAACCATCAGGCCGCATAAGATTCTCACGGTGGTGGTCTTGCCTGCACCGTTGGGGCCGAGGAAGCCGAAGATCTCGCCTGCTTTCACTGAGAGGTCCATGTGATCCAGAGCGACTAGGCTGCCGAATCGTTTTGTGAGTCCGGACGTCTGCACGACATCGCGAGTCATGAGGCACAGCCGGCTAAGGGGAGGCGATGGCACGTTCATTCATGGGTCAAATAGATAAGAATACGTCCTCTACTGTGAGGGCGATCTCTCTGCGCAATACTTGATGATTCAACATGACGTTGATCGAATTCCGTGGAAAAAAGCCGAAGGTCAGCGTGGATGCATATGTCTCCCCGAGGGCGACCCTGATCGGAAACGTCGAAATCGGCGAAGGAAGCAGCATCTGGGAAAACGCTGTTCTACGCGGAGACATGGGCCGAATACGTGTTGGAAAGCAAAGCAGCATCCAAGACAACTGCACACTTCATTCTGATGTTGGTGGAGAATGCGTAGTCGGCGACTATGTGACGGTTGGACATAACGCGGTGATCCACGGATCGAGAGTCCATGATAACGTGATTATCGGAATGAACTCGACTGTCCTGGAAAAGGCAGAGGTCGGCGCCAACTCGATAGTTGCTGCTGGTTCCGTGATCCTGCAGGGAGAGAAGACGCCCCCAGCGGTTCTCCTAGCAGGCGTACCAGCGAAAATCATCAGGAAACTAGACGATTCGGACATAGCGGTCATCAAGTATGCCGCCAAAGCATACACTGAGCTTGTAAAACTCTACAAGGAGAAAAACTGAAAGCAAGACGCCCGATTGAGGTGTTGTTTTGGGTGTTGCGAATGAGGCTGAAGGATAGAGTCGCTATTGTGACAGGGGCTTCACGTGGGATTGGTCGATCAATAGCAGAATTTTTCGCGCAGGAAGGAGCCAAGGTTGTGATCAACTACGTCAAATCTGAGAAGGAAGCTTCAGAGCTCGCGGAGAAGATCAGGGGGCAAAGTGGGCAGGCGATCCACGTACAAGCCGATGTCTAAGCCAGAGGACGTTGAACGCCTAGTCAAGACAACGGTTGACGAGTTCGGTCGAGTGGACATTCTGGTGAACAATGCTGGAGTCCATTTCACCGATGATTCTCTTGAAGCCACAGAAGCCGTTTGGGACAAGACGATGGACATCAATCTGAAGGGCGCCTACCTGTGCTCCAAGGAAGTTGCGCCGATCATGCTGAAGCACAAGAAGGGAAAGATAATCAACGTCTCTTCAAACTCAGGACTATATCATTCGTCGGCGATGCGATACGTTGAATACGTCACATCCAAAGCCGGAATGAACGGTCTAACGAAGACCCACCATCCTGAACTCGTCCAGGCGTCGATAACTGAGGTTTCTCTCAAAAGATAAGACTATGCTTGTTTGCAGACGGTAACTTTGGATTTGGATTTCCAAGGACTACTTCGAATAGACAGCAACCCGTGAGTACATGTGCTGTTTCAGAAAAACCGCAGGGTCAGATGTGTTGACCCCATCGAGGAAAGAGATTGTGGGGCACATTCAACAGGTCCAAGATTCTGCCTACGATGAAGTTCACCATGTCGTCGACTGACTTGGGTTTCGTGTAGAATGCAGGCATTGCGGGGAGAACGATGGCTCCTGCCCCTGAAACTCGTAGAAGGTTCCTCAGCTGGATTGTGCTTAGTGGAGTCTCTCGGGGCACCAAGATCAATGGTCTACGTTCCTTCAATGTCACGTCTGCAGCTCTCGTAATCGCGTTGCCAGAGAGGCCATGAGCAATGTGAGCTGCAGTCTTCATGCTGCATGGAACTACTACCATTCCAGCGGTCTTCACTGAACCACTTGAGACTGGTGAGTCCAAGTCATGTTCCGAGAACGTCTGAGTGGCTAGTGTCATGAACTTCTGCAGATCCTCGTTCTCCTGTTTGATGACGTTCTTGGCTTCGTCGCTTATCAGAAGAAGCGTTTCATGTCCGCTGCGTTTCAGTTCTTCGAGCAGGCGTCTTGCATAGATCGATCCACTTGCTCCGGTCACCGCGACGACGAACAGCATGAAACAACCTTCCGTGGAATCCAACTGTCTTGTAGGAGATAGCGTGCGCTATATGGCTTGACATTGGCGAGAGTACTCTCGCTATAGCAAGCCCGAGAGATTAGAAAAAGGGAAAGGGGGCGGGAGAGCTAGTCTAGTACTCTTCTCCGCCAGGAGGCATACCTCCGCCAGGAGGCATACCTCCGCCAGGAGGCATACCTCCGCCCTTCGATGAGACGACGTCGTCGATTCGCAGAATCATGCAGGCTGCTTCGGTTGCTGAGCGGATAACCTGCTGCTTGGTTCGTAGAGGTTCGACCACGTTCTGCTTCAGCATGTCTTCGACTCTGCCAGCAATCGCATCAACGCCCATCCACATGTTCTCAGGCGACTCATGCTTTGCTCTCAGGTCGACCATGATGTCGATCGGGTCGAGCCCTGCGTTTGCTGCAAGTGCCATTGGGATGGATTCAAGGGCTTCTGCGAACGCTTCGATGCCAAGCTGTTCTCTTCCGCCGACCGTTTTTGCGTAGGTCTTCAGCTCTTTCGCTGCTTCTTCTTCGGATGCTCCGCCACCAGCTACTATCTTTCCGTCTTCCACAGCGTTTCTCACAACGCAGAGACCGTCATGTAGAGAACGTTCGGCCTCGTCGACAACGTGCTCAGATCCTCCGCGGAGAACTATCGTGACGGCTCGGGGGTCTTTGCATTCTCTTACGTAGATCAGTTTGTCGTCGCCGATCTTTACCTCTTCCACCAGTTTCGCTTCGCCCAGAGCTTCCGGCGAGAGATCCTTTGTGCTTGCAAGGATCTTTCCGCCAGAGGCCTTCGCGAGTTTCTCCATGTCACCGCTGCTTAGGTTCTTGACCGTTAGAATTCCCCGCTTCGCCAGGAAGTGTAGTGCAATGTCGTCTATGCCTTTTTCACACATGACAACATTGGCGCCTGATTTTGCGATCTGGTCCGCCATTTCTCTGAGCATTCGTTCCTCTTCGTCTAGGAACGTGTGCATCTGCTCTGGGCTCTCGATGTTGATCTTCGCGTCGAACTCGGTCTTCTCAATCTCAAGCTTCTGGTTGACCAGAGCGATCTTAGCGTTTCGAATCTGTTTCGGCATTTGGCTGTGGGAGACTTCTTTGTCGATCACAATACCCGCGACCAGTTCAGTCTCTTCGACGCTCTTTCCATGTTTCTTCACAATCTTGATCAGGTCGATGTCAGCCTTGATCTTCCCGTCTCGTTCTTCTTTGATCTGCTCCACTGCCTTGACCGCAAGCTTTGCGAAGAATTCTTTCTCCGCGGATATGTCCTTAGTTGACATCGCGGTTGCGGCGACTTGCCGGAGCCGCACTTCGTCCTTTGGATCCACGGTCAACGCAATCTTGCTCAAGAACTCAGTTGCTCTGTCAGCCGCTTTCTTGTACCCATCCACAATAACGGTCGGATGAACATCCAGGTCCAAGAGCTTCTCTGCCTTCGATAGAAGCTGACCAGCAAGGACTACTGCTGTGGTGGTTCCGTCGCCGACCTCGGTGTCTTGGGTCTTTGCGACCTCGACGAGCATCTTTGCAGCTGGATGCTGAACGTCGAGCTCCTTCATTATTGTGGCGCCGTCGTTAGTAATGACGACATCACCGATTCCGCTGACGAGCATCTTGTCCATTCCGCGAGGTCCAAGGGATGACGAGACGGTCTCCGCGACAACTTTAGCTGCCATTATGTTGTTTCGCTGAGCGTCTCTGCCAGTGGACCGCCCCGTTCCTTCCTTGAGGATGATTATGGGAATACTCCCGCCTGCTTGTGCCATTTCATTCACCTTATGCTCTAGTGAAACAAGAGCGCGTACAAGTCGTCATAATAAAGATTACGAGACTGGAGCCAGGTCTGCGATTGACGGTGCTCTTCGCCAGGGGAGTGCCTTCGCTTGTGGAAGGGGCATGGTGGATTGGGTGCATATTCGTCCTAAGCTGGATGATATTTGGCGTGGAGCCGTCGATAAGCAGCTGGCTCGCCATCATCGTGGGAATCTTGTCAACGATGATAGCGCTGATATCGGTTGGAGTCTTCTTCGCGAGTTTCTTCGTGCTTACTCGAGCTGCGGATCAGATGGCTTCAGCCCTCCAGGCTCCGATTAGATTCTTCTCAGGCGTGGCCTTTCCAGTCTCGGCGTTGCCTCAGCTCCTTCAGTTTGTTGCCTACATTCTGCCAGTGACCTACGGAAGAACTCAGTCAGGTACTATGGCCGGTCTTCACCTTCTTCTGTGGTCTAGCGTTTCCAGTTCAGATTCTTCCGTCTTGGGGACAAGCGATCGCTTACCTGATACCTTTGACCTACGGGGTCGACGCAACGAGAAGAGCACTCATCCTTGGCTTGGGATTCATGGATCCCGTCACGATGTGGGATCTGCTGATGCTGATAGTGGAGACTGTGATTCTGACGCCGTTGGGATTGATCATATACGCTCGACTTGAGAAGGAAGCGCGAAGAACGGGTGCGCTGGGAACGTACTGAATCTCGTTAGTATTGCGGCTCTATTCGGCTATCTGATGATCAGTGTCGGGCATTTTGCGTGGTGGCTGACCTTGTCTGAAACGCTTCCGAGCAGGAAGGCCCTGACCTGAGAGAGCCCGCGGCTTCCGAGGACCATGAGATCCGCCTTCTCATCGGCTGCTGCTCGGAGCAGTTCCTCCGCGGGCACGCCCTGCCTCAGTCGAGCCTCGACGGGTAGTCCTTGAGCTTTCACTTTCTCCTCTCCCTGCGTGAGAATCGTCTTTCCTTCTGTCTCAAGCTCGCGGACAATGGCTGTCCCGGCTAGTATCCCGGCCTCGGGAGGATTGATCGCGTATATCTGTCGCATCACGACGTGAACCAGAACTAGTTGACTCTGGTACTTCTTCGCAAGATCGATGGCGAAATCCAATGCTCTTAGGGAATAGTCCGACCCGTCCAGACCTACCAGAATTCTAGAGAACAATGCTCTCTGAGATCAACTGCTGCAAGACAACCAAGATAAGAATTGTCCTGTGCACTCTCTCAGGAACCAGATGCTAGGATTTGCCGTCAAGAAGACGCACGAGCCCGGGAACCTCTAGGAAAGACCCGACGATGAAGTCCGGTTCCTCCTGTAGCAGTCTCGCAGCTGGAAACGGCCCCGTTGGAACAGCTACGCTCCTTATCGATGCGGCTTTGGCCGCCTTTATGTCGATGACCGCGTCTCCCACCAAGATTGCGTCCTCACGATCCACGTTAACCAGATTCAACGCCTTTAGCACAATTCCTGGGTCCGGTTTGAGCTCCTCGGCGTCATCTCTCGTAACCACACCATCGAAGATTCCATTCAATCCCAATCTATCGATGGTCCGCTCAGCCCCGATCCTTCCATTATTCGTCACTACGACTATCTTCTTCCTCATCTGCTTGAGCTCGTTCAAAGCCTCTCTGGCGCCGGGAGCCAACTGAACCTTTTCAGCCGCTCCGGCCTCGATCGTCTCAACTTCTTGGTAGATGCGGTTCTTGACCTCGTTGAGTCTGTCCTCGCTGATCGTTCCCTGCAACTCTTTCAACATCAGGTAGATGCTCATCTGGTCACTGAAGCTCGGACGCATGAGACCGGCTTCCTCCAACAGTTGCAGTGCAGTTCTTCGCATCCTCATGTAGTCAAGGTTGAACATGGTGAATGTCCCATCCATGTCAGTGAGTATAGCTTTCACCGTCAACCTTGACACCCATGCTTGTCTTGCCGACTTTCATGTGACGAGTCATCAAGACACGGTTCTTGGCTATTAGAACATCGACGGCAAACCGATTCAATCCCTCTGGGTTCCGTATCGTGCATTGCCCGTTTTGGATAGATTACAGAGCCGTTTGGGCCTGTGCGGTTTATTCAGCCATGTCAATGGTCGCACTTGAGCGAGCCAGTGTTTGAGTTGGACGAGCGAGCGCACGAAATCTGTCTAGATATCTTTAACTTCGTCGATGACCAGCTCGATTGAATGGTTGACTAGAATGTTCTACATTGCACCTGGACCCTTAATGTGGGTGACCCCGCTTTCAGCATTTGCAACACCTGTTCCGCCTCAGGCATCATACTACACAGTCCCGACCTACTACGTTCCCCCGGCTGCACCTGTTGCGCCGGTAACATACGGTACACCATTAGTCTATGGTGCGCCGGTCGCATACGAGCCCTCATACTACACTCCTTCGCTTCCCCGAGGCGAGTATCGCGTCGGACGATGCCTCTGGATCTGTCAATAACTCAGCCTTCTGATTCCGAGGCTCTGCGAGACGTAACGGACAGCACGCCTTCTTTTTGGCACGGTCCCTAGATCGGAGTGAAGATGCTACGCTCTGACTCTTACCACGTGCGTACCGCTCTTGCCCTGCATTGCTTCTGCAAGCTTGCTCAGCTCAGCAATGATCGCTTCCTTGCCACCACTTTCAACGAACCTCATGGCAGCACTGATCTTCGGCGACATACTACCTTCTTTGAAGTGCCCTTCCTTCATGTATTGTTCAAGTTGCTGCAGCGTTGCTTCTTTGATCAGACTCTGCTTCGCTGTGCCGTAGTTCAGATATGCGCCATCAATGTCGGTCAGGATCACGAATACTGAGGCATCTATTAGTGTCGCGAGTCTCTGACCGGCCAGGTCTTTATCGATGACGGCCTCAATGCCACGCGCTTGAGTGCCCTCTTCCACAATTGGAATGCCACCTCCACCACAGGCAACGACAACGAAACCATTGTCCACCAAGGCTCGTATCGCGAATCTCTCAGCGATAATCTTCGGATCAGGAGAGGCGACTACTCGCCGATAGCCTCTGCCTGCGTCCTCTTTCACGACAAAATCAGGGTGCTGGGATCGAATCTTGTCCGCCTCTTCCTCCGTGTAGAACGGACCGACGGGTTTTGTGGGGTTCCTGAATGCTTCATCATCGGCATCGATGATTACTCTTGTAACAACGGTTATGACATACTTGTCCATGCCCCTTTTCTTCAGCTCGTTTCGGAGAGCCTGCTGGATCATGTAGCCGATGAAACCTTGCGTCTCGGATCCGCAGACATCCAAGGGAAACGGTGGAACGATGCTCTTTGCGGCTTCATGTCTCAGCAGCGTGGCTCCGACTTGCGGACCGTTTCCGTGAGTGATCACTACCTTGTACCCGTTCTGGACGAGGTCTGCTATTCGCTGAACGGTTTCACAGACGTTGCGGTACTGCTCTTCGAAGGTGCCTTTCTCGCCTCGTCTGAGAATGGCGTTGCCGCCAAGCGCGACAACCACTATGTCATTATTGGGCAAGCATGCTCACACTCCGAGGGAGGCTCAGATTCAGTGAACACCGCTTATCAATGTTACATCATCAGTGAAGTCTTGTAGCGAGATCTGACAAACTTCTTTAGAGCGAGGTCTCTGTGCCCTCCACACGAGTACCATTAGGCGGATGAGAGGACATTGAGTGATCTTGCCGGCCGGGATCTGATAACCACTCAAGAGTGGAGCGTCGAAGAACTCGAATCAACACTACGCCTTGCACGCAGCTTTCGGGACAAGCATCGAAAGGATCACGCTGCCCCGTTGCTGAGGAACAAGACGTTCTTTGCATTGTTCTACGCCTCCTCAACTCGAACGCGAGCGGCCTTCGAAGCTGGAATGACATACCTCGGCGGTCACGCCCAGTACATTGATGCTTCAACAACTCGCCTCGGAGCCGGCGAGGCCGTTAGAGACGTAGCGAAGATGTACGAACGTTACGGTCACGGCCTGGGAGTCAGAATTCTTGACGAGATCATCGATTACGTCTACGGAAATGGAATCGCCGTCGTAAGAGAATACGCGAAACATGCGAAGATTCCAGTCATCAACATGGCCTGTTGCACATACCACCCAACGCAAGGTCTTGCGGACTTGATGACACTCCGCAACGAATTCGGGCCAAAGAAGCGGAAGAAGTACGTCATCATGTGGGCATACTCGAAGGGCTTCCGTGGCAGATGCAGTGTCCAAGAAGACGCTCTCATCGCATCCCGATTCGGATATGATGTCGTCTTAGCTCATCCTGAGGGATTCGAGATCGACGAGAAGATCATTGCGGCATCTTCAGAAAACGCGACTGCATCGGGTGGAACGTTTGCTGTCTCAAACGACCTCAAGACAGCGCTGGAGGGAGCCGACGCGATTTTTCCCAGGAACTGGGCGAGCAAGGGCCTACTGGAAGTCGGCGCAAGTAGATTCGGCAAGGAACAAGAATCAGAACTGCATGAGAAGTGCAGACACTGGTCATTGACAGAGCAGACGCTTGAGTTGGCTGACAAACGGGCGATCGTCATGCACGTCCTTCCGGTACTGAGAGGGGAAGAGGCCACCGACGCAGTAATGGATGGACCGCATTCTCGGATCTACCCGCAAGCCGACAATGGGTTGTACACGAAGATGGCTGTGCTTGCACTCACGATGGCAGGCAAGAAGAAGAAACGCTAGACCTTCAGAAGAATCTGTCTGCCTCTATTTTGTCATCTTGAGGACTTTCTGCAAGGCCTCGATGTCCGGATCGATCAATGGTGCCTCTGCTGATCCGATCACGCTCAAGTCCTTCAGACCGCTACCAGTCACTTCTACGACGACAGAGTCGCCGCTCGCAATGATGCCCTGATTCTTCAGTCTGGTCAGCCCTGCTAGGGCGGTGACGCCTGAAGGCTCCCCGAATATTCCCTCGTTCTTCGCCAAGATCCTCTGTGCTTCCAAGATCTCTTCGTTTGACACTTTGATGGCGGTGCCTGAGGACTCGTGCAGCGCTTTGAGAGCAACATCTCCGTCCCATGGGAAAGGATCCATCAGTCCTGTGGCAACGGAATCAGGATGTTCCCACGGAACTATGTTGCGCGGATCCATCTTCTGTTCGAATGCTCTGACGAGCGGTGCGCATCCGGTTGACTGAACAGCGACCATTCTCGGAGAATCGTCAGCGAGGCCGAGACGTTTGAGCTCTTGGTAGCCTTTCCAGTTTCCGGCAAGTAGCCCTCCGCCGCCTACTCCTGCGAAGATCCAGTCAGGGCTCGTCCAGTCGAGCTGTTCCATGATCTCATATGACATGGTCTTCGGTCCCTCGGCCTGGTATGGATTGAATGGTCCCATGCTCGGACACGGATACCAACCGAAACGTTCACACACAAGCTTCAACATTGTCACAGTCGGATCCACCCCAGTTTCTAGTCCTCTCAGCCTGACGACATTGGCGCCGAACATGTTCAGCTGGGCAATCTTCCCGGGGCTAGCCATCTCCGGGACAAATGTGTAACATGTGAGTCCAGCTCTTGCTGAGTAAGCTGCCAACGCTGCTGCCGCATTCCCGCTCGAAGCACAAACGGTCGTATCAAACCCGAGTTCGACGGCCTTCGACACTCCTACGGTCATTGGTCTGTCTTTGAAAGAGGCAGTGGGACTCTTGGTCTCATCTTTGACATAGAGATTCCTTAGTCCAAGCACCTTTCCAAGATTTCCGCATTTGACAAGCGGAGTTTGAACTTCTCCAAGGCTAACAATGTTCTCTTTTTTCTCTATTGGAAGGAGTTCATGGTACTTCCAGAGCCCTCCTCGGCGCGACTCGAGCAAGTTACGGTTGATCTTGCTCGCAAGGGAGGCGTAGTCGTACTCAACTTCTAGCCTTCCGTCATCTTCCTTGCATGCGAAGACACGATCTTGCGTTTTGTATGTGCGCCCACATTTCACGCAACGCAGCCCCGCGACATGCGCCATCTCCTTCACCACTCTCCTACCTAGCATTCGACTGGGATTTCTCGCTTCTAAGCTGCTCGACTGGTCTCTATCATTTGACCCCATCACAGGAACCAGTCTGGAATAGACCTACTTGACAAAGAAGCCGGTGATGGTGGTCGAGAATAGGCTGAGATGACCGCTAACGTCATAACTGAAAGAAGCCAGACAGATGCCTCGGTAGTGCATTTGAGTGGTAGATTCTTCCGCGACAAGTTCAGTAACGCAATGATCGCTACAACTTTCCGTGATGTCATCCTGTCGATTGGCAGGTCAGAAGTTGAACCTGACGAAGTTGACGTGCAGACTAGTGTGACGAAAGGTCGAAAGATGAAGATCCCGTTCATCTCATCTCCAATGGACACCGTCACCGAGAGTGAAATGGCGACATCTCTGGCAAGACACGGCGGCCTAGGCGTCCTTCACAGAAACTGCACTGTTGAAGAGCAGTGCGAGATGGCGAAGCGTGTCAAGAAGGCGGAGGCGCTGGTGATCAGGGACGTTGTGACCGTTGCACCCTCAACAAGCATAGCGGAGGCACTGGCACTCATGGAGAAGCATGAGATCTCGGGACTCCCCGTTGTCGACAACGACAAGCTCGTGGGAATCCTGACTGGAAGAGACGTACGATTCGCAGATGCTTCTCTCAAAGTAGACAACCTGATGACTCGGAACGTCATCACCGCGAGGGAAGGAATAACCATAGACGCTGCGAAGGAGCTTCTTCACGAGCACAGGATCGAAAAACTGCCAATAGTCGGCGATGACGGAAAGCTCAGTGGACTCATCACGATCAAGGACATAATCCTTCGTCGAAGATTCCCTGACGCGACTCGAGATGATGAAGGCAGACTTCTCTGTGCTGCTGCCGTATCTCCTTTCGATCTGAACAGAGCAAAGGAACTTGACAAGCATGTAGACATCTTGGTCATTGATGTGGCTCATTTTCATAATGTGAGAGTCTTTGAGGCGACGAGGAAGCTCATGAAAGAAGTCAATGCTGAGGTCATTGTGGGAAACATCGGAACCTTCAGTGCTGCAGAAGAAGCGATCACGAAACTTGACAACGTGGCCGCGTTTCGTGTCGGAATCGGATCGGGATCAATCTGCTCCACGACCGCGGTGACGCGAGCAGGAGCACCAACCCTCTTCGCGACATGTGAGGTCGCTGATGCTGTGCACCAATATCGTGCGGGAATTCCGATAATTGCAGATGGCGGGATAAGGGGGGCCGGCGATGGCGCGGTTGCGTTGGCCGCAGGGGCCTCCGCTGTGATGATTGGTAATCTGTTCGCTCGGTGCAAAGAGGCTCCTGGAACTTTACTCACTATTGGCGGCCGCCACTACAAGCAGTATAGAGGCATGGGTAGCCCGTCGGCTAGAGCGAAGAGATACGCGATCGACCGCTACAGTACGCCTGCAAAAGGGCTGCCCGAAGGTGTGGAAGGATGGGTGCCCTACAAGGGAGAAGGCGCTGCGGTCCTGCAGGAGCTAGTCGCCGGCCTTAAGGCCGCCATGGGCTATGCAGGCGCCTCCAGCGTGTCCGACCTCTGGGAGAAGGCGACCTTTCTGATGATTTCCCAGTACGGCGAAGATGAAGCAAGCCCCCATGACATCCTTCTTCCAAGCGAAACAGAACGAACTTAGAACGCAAGAACTCCTCAACTTAGGACGGAAGGAATCATGGGATCAGGGACAAGAGCCAAGGAACGGTAAAGTAACCGTAGAGATATCTCAGAACCAAGAAAATGATCGTCTCCAAGAGCAAAGAGCAAGTGATCACGTAATCTACATCTCGCATGTGCGTGACATAGTAGAACGTTCGTTTTCCAGCCTTTTTCACTTTGAATGCCCTAGACTCGATAGAAGCACTCATGGCTTCGACGCGACTCAGCGCTGTCACGATGAGTGGTCCCATCAAGTAGACGTGTTTCTTCAAACGCTCGAAGAACCGCCCCGTTTCCATCTCGAGGGCTCGCGCCATCTGCGCTTCACGGATCCGATTGTAGTCACTGTACAGCACTGAGAGTGTCCTTATGGCCAACGCGAATACGAACGTAAGCAAGTAGGGCATACCGAGCTTTCTGAAGCCAGCGATTATGTCCCGCTGCGTCGTCGAGCAGTACAGCAACAATGCCAATGTGACGACGCTGAAGAGTCGGAACATCACGGTGAGCGCGAGCAATACTGAGTAGTCGGTCAAGCGTAGCCAACCGTATTGCCAAAGCACCGAGCCCTGACTACTGTATGAGTAGGTGTACGTTATCCAGATTATCACCATGGTAGCCAGCCAATACTTGAGAGTCGCTCTGAGAACGCCCATTGGCAGATTTGCGGCCAAGAAGAACAGCATGGACGCGACGAAGACCACAGCTCCAGAGATCGGTTCACCAACAACAAGCGCTTGAATGCTCAGAGTTAGCATGATGATCAGTTTCGTCGCAGGATCTAGTCTGTGAATGAATGAGTCTCGAGGCATGTAGAGAATGAATGTTCTAACGAACGACATGAGAATCAGCTCCTGCCATAGACGCGTTTGAATTCGTCGTACATCTCCGCCACGGATGTCACATCCGGAGAGAAGCCACAGGGCTGAAGCATCTGAGCTAGGCACGTGATCTGTGGCGGGCGCAGACCGCTCTCGCGAAGGATCCCTGTCTCTTTGAAGACGTTCTTTGGAGGCCCGTCGAGGATTATCCTGCCTTTGTGGAAGACTATGACCCGCCTAGTGTACTCTGCAGCCAGTGACATGTCGTGAGTGATTATGATGACTGTGTGGCCTGCCGCATTCAGATCGGCAAGCATCTTCATTGTCTGTCGGCTCTGCTTCTTGTCCTGGCCAGTCGTTGGTTCGTCGACTATTATTACGTCAGGCTTCATCGTGAGGACGGATGCGATTGCAATCATCTGCCTCTCCGCTTTGCTCGTGAGAAGCGGATGTCGAGTGGCAAGGTGCTCTATCCCTACGCTTCGCAACGCCTCTTTGACCCGATGATCAATCTCAGTTGGTGAAAGCCCAAGATTTCGGGGTCCAAAAGCCAGCTCCGCCTCTGTGGTCTCCTGCGAGATCTGATGATCCGGGTTTTGGAAAACATATCCGACCTTAGTAGATAGATACGCGATGGTCTTCTCTCGCGTATCAACGGAATCGACAAGAACTCTCCCCTTCGTTGGTTTTAGGAGTCCGTTGAAGTGCTTCACCAGGGTAGTTTTACCCGATCCATTCTGTCCAATAATGCCGATGAACTCTCCTCTCTCGATTTCTGAATCAACATCTTCTAGGGCGTTGGTGCCGTCTGGGTAAGTATGGGATAGTTGCTCTACCTTGATTACTGGAGGAGCAGATGACTTCAAGAAAGCACGGCCCCTTTCTTTCTGTTCTGCACGATCTGTGTGATTCGATCGCGTGCGTCTTCCAGAGTGATGGGTAGCTTTCCTGAGACTAGTCCGTCATGGGCTAGGAGATGAGCGAACTGAGTTACCTGGGGTGGTTCTACACCTGTGTCCTTGAGGCCTTCCACATCGCTTAGGAAATCCTGTGTGGGGCCGCCCGCTGTGATCGTGCCTTCTCTGAGCAGGACGACGCGGTCTGCATACTTCGCGACTTCTTCAGTCTCGTGCTCAACCATGATTATCGTCATCTTTCGATCCCGTCTCAGTTCAGAGACAATTGAGAAGACCTCGCTCTTGCCGATGGGATCCAATTCCGAGGTCGGTTCATCAAGTACGAGGATTTGTGGCAACATTACTAGGGCTGAGGCGATTGCGACGCGCTGTTTCTGACCTCCTGAGAGTTCGTAAGGAGCCCTGTCGAGCATTCCCTCCATTCCAACAACTTTCAGTGCCCATACCATTCTGCGCTCGATTTCTTCGCGTGGCAGGCCGAGGTTCTCAGGCCCGAAGACAACTTCCTCTTCCACAGACATTCCGATGAACTGACTCTCAGGATCCTGAAACATCATTCCAACATGATCGCAGAGTTGCGGTACGGTCGAGTCTCTTACTCTGATTCCAGCGACGTATACCTCTCCCTTCACGACTCCGGGGTGAGAGTGAGGAATGATGCCGTTCAGACATTGACATAACGTAGTTTTGCCCGAACCGCTCGGCCCAGTTATGGCCAGAAACTCACCTTGCTCTACCTCAAGATTCACACCGCGCAGAATCCAGTCTGTGGATGATTCGTATTTCCACCAGAAGTCTCTGAATTCGATGATGTTCATTTGGCATCTCTAGATTTTTCGATAGATCAGTACAAAACCGCCATAAGAGGACCGCAGATTATTTATATCTACTTAGCACAGAACGCGACAGCGATCCAAGTTGTCTGGAAAAGAAGAAGTCGTTAGGCCAAAAGGCTTCAGAGTCGTTCACCTCGTACTAATCGCAGTGGTAGCCGCAGTCAGTACTGTAGCTTCCATAGCAGCGAGTGTGCTGCAACCGTTCCCGGGACTTGCCTTCATCTATCTACCAGGCGGCATCTTGCCCGTCTTCGGAATCTGGTTTGGACCCTGGGCGCTCATCGGAGCAATTATTGCAGGTGTCTTGTACGCCCCTGCATGGGGAATGGCGCCTCACTTCGGTCTCTTGAGCGGTCTCAGCGATGCGGTGTATGCTCTGATACCGTGGATAGCATTCAAAGTAACGAACGCTGATCCAAGTCTGAAAAACAAGAAAGACTATGCGGTCTGGTTCGTGTTTGTAGTTATCCTAGCCACAGTGGTGACAGACTTCACATATCAAATGCTAAGCATTTACGTTTACGGCTGGTACACTATGGATATGTTCCCGATCTCGTACACAGTGTCCGTCACAGGCGGCCTCATCGCAGTTATTCCACTGAGCTTCATACTGCTGAAGGTCCTGTCACCATACGTGAAGAAGAGCTCACTATACGTAAAAGGCTGGATCTACTAGACCGGAACCGCTGCTCCATCGAACTCGCAGAATTCGGTTCGCGTCGTACCGAAGGTTGGGCTCAAGTCAGATGACGGATCTCGACGAAGCACAGAAAAGAGAGATCATTGAAGAACTAAGGACCTCGGTCATCAAAGGAGATTCAGAACAGGCACAAGCCGCAGCACAACGAGCCATGGAAGCTGGAATCGATCCGCTGGAAGCCGTCGAGAAAGGACTTGCCAAAGGCATACGAGAAGTCGGACAGAAATTCCAGACACTGGAGCTCTTCCTAACCGACATGATAATGGCAGCAGAAGCGATGACCGCGGCGATCTCTGTACTTGAGAAGAACCTTCCCGAGAACACGTCGCTTCAAAAGGCAGGTGTTGTAGTGATCGGTACGGTCGCAGGTGACATTCACGACATCGGAAAGAATATCGTTGTCGCCCTGATGAAGGCTAACGGTTTTCGGGTGACAGACCTCGGCAAAGATGTCCCGTCAAGGCAGTTCATCGAACAGGCGGAATCACTGAAGGCAGATGCGATTGGTCTGTCAGCCCTATTGTCGACAACGATGGTTGCCCAGCAAGAGGTTGTGATGATGCTTAGGGATTTGGAACTGAAGGACAAGTACCCTGTGATAGTCGGAGGAGCGCCAGTCACGGAGCAATGGGCTAAGCAGATCGGCGCCGACGCGTATGGAAGAGATGCAAACGACGGCATCACGAAAGTCCATGAACTTGTGTCAGCGAAACGCGAGCGTGCATGACGGTATGCTCCCCGGAAGCTCCAACCTTCTAGACATTGTGGACCGTGCCAAGAATGGTCGGCTTGTGAAGGAGAGTGACTTCGAATGCAGATTACTTCCAAACCGTCTCAAAGAACTGGTCGCGCAATACGACATACGGCGCGATCCGGAAGTTCTTGTTCCATCGGACAACGACTTAGCCGACAGCGTATTCGAAGCAGCAAAACAACTACTAGTCGATTTGGGAGTTTATTGTCATGATACTGGGAGAACAATCAAGATAACCGAAGAAGATGTGAAGGACTCGCTGAGGAATCTGCCGGAAAGTACGACTATAGGTTCAGGGAAAGAGGCAAGAGAGCTCAGGAGCAGAGCCGTTGAGGACAAGAGACGACCCCACTTTGTCGGTGGCAATGGTGGTGGAATCTGTAGCTCAGCGAACTACCTGAACATCTTCACTAGCATATCCATGGAACCAGACGTCGACTCGGTATGTTGTGGATCTCTATCAGAGATAGATGGAAAACCGATAATCGGCCGCTCCCCAGTAGAGTTGCACGCGGCCCAACTTGAAGCAGATTGGTTGAGGAAAGCTGCTGAAAGAGCAGGTCGACCCGGGCTATGCTTGATAGGCAGCGGGTTCGAATGGGCGGGAGCCGACTTCGCCAGCTTCAACCCAGATTGGGGTTACCGCCCTACCGATGCAGGATGCTCGTGCATGATCTACCCCATGAAGATCGACTTCAACATGCTCGCCAAGACCAAGCATTACCTTGACCGCAGGATGCCGATTCATGCATATTCTGATCAACTGATTGGAGGATTCACTCGCGGAGCAGAAGAGACTCTGGTCTCAAGCGTGGCCCACCACCTGGCAAATGTCATCCTCAATCACGCAACATATCAGCATGTGAATTGCCAGCACATACACTACAACAACACAAGCAACAGGCTCAGCATCTGGTCCCATAACGTGGCCGGCCAAGCGATTGCCAGAAACAGCAGGATTGTCACCTCGAGCGAATGTTTCGCATCAGCCGGCCCGTGCACTGAGATGATACTCTACGAAGGCGCCGCTGTGGCCCTATCTGTGGTTTCGGGCCTGGGCCTAGGCCCTGGCATATGCGGATGCGTAACGAAAGGGATGGACAAGTTCACGGGTCTTGAGGAACGATTCTTTGGCAAAGTGGGTAGAGCCTGTGCCGGCATGAAAAGGGAAGATGCGAATGACATTGCGAAGCAGTTGGTCAAGAAGTACGAGCACAGATTCGACAATCCGCCGCTGGGAAAGACATTCAATGAATGCTACGATCCTGAGAGCATGAAACCATCAAAAGAGTGGCTTGACATTTATAACAGAGTCATCGAAGAGATGAAAGACCTCGGATTCAGCCTGTAAGATCTTCCCGCGCCAACATCTGGAGTAGGAATATGGATTTGTCGTCACTCAAGTTGCTTGAGATTACACGTGCTGCTCGCACCGGACCACTAGTAGACGAGAAAGAGTTTGATCTCAAGACAGTTCCACCCAAGCTCAAGCAACTCGCGCGAGACTACGAAATAGCATACAGTCCAGAGACACCTGTTCCAAATGACAAGCAGCTTGCCGATGGCGTCTTCCAAGCCGCCTGTGACTTTCTAAGAGACGTGGGGATTCTGTGCATCGACACCGGACGGCTCATCAAGTTCGAAGATCGAGAGATCAGCGAGGCTGCCAACTCAGCGCCCACAAATGTGCAAGTGGGCACTGGCGGTGACGCCAGAGAGATGGCTCAGAGAGGAATCGAAGACCAAAGACCGCCAACGATCATAGGCGGCCTTGGTGGAGGCATCGTCAGCCAGCGATACTACGAAGACATCATAACAAGCATCGCTGTAGAGCGCGTCATCGATGCGGTGTGCGGAGGATCACTCGTCGAGATCGAGGGCGGACCGATCATCAGAGACTCACCGATCGAGATGCATGCTGCAAGATTCGAAGCCAACTGCATGCGCAACGCGGTTGCTCGTGCAGGTCGGCCGGGCTTGTGCGTTCTGGCTGGTTCACCAGAAGGAGCAGCTGCGGTCATCTCAGCGTTTGATCCCGAATTCGGCTACAGAAGAACCGACATGGCGATCTCTTGCCTCGTCTATCCGATGAAGACGACGATGAACCTCCTGAACAAGACAAAACACTTCGTCGATTAC
>Ga0315285_10000706_pt1 | contig 34904 bp, 33 predicted proteins | sample YL17G09_36_MG_FD_203698 | JGI IMG/M metagenome (GOLD analysis project Ga0315285, IMG submission 203698) | Sediment microbial communities from Yellowstone Lake, YNP, Wyoming, USA - YL17G09_36 | ecosystem: Environmental > Aquatic > Freshwater > Lake > Sediment | place: USA: Wyoming | collected...
TGACCGGCCTGACCGGAGTCCGTTGAGGCACTTCGCCAGGCCGCTGACGCGGGCGCTCAGGCAAGGTACGTTGCGCCAAAGGACGGCGTACTGGGCGCCCTGTGAGTGCTCCCCACAACACCCTCACAACCCGCACGACGTCGGCAAAGGTGACATCAAAGGTCAGGCCCAACCCCAGGCTCAGCAGGATCAGCAGCACCAGCACAGCCGCCGGCCAGCCCACGTACGTCGAAAGGACAACCGATACTGCCCAGCCGACTACCCCTCCACCCCAACCGTCCTCTACGAGTCCCCAGGGATCACCCCGGCCAGCAATCGTATGCGTCAACGCCAGCAGGCTGAAGAACACCAGTTCCACGCCGACGAACGGACGCCAGCGCCATTTCAGCGGACGATCCAGGTGATGCTGTAGCCAAAACAGCCCGGTCAGCAAGATGGCAACAGCCGCCGGGTAGGCTCCCCAGCCCAGCCAGTACCGCAACAGGCCGATCCACGCATCGGCCCAGCGCCCCCTCGTCACCCCCAGCAGTGACAACAGCGTAATCACACCCAGCGCGATGAGGAGCAGGGCCAGAATCTGTTGCAACAGTGGGTCAGTGACGATCGCCCGCCAGTTAATCCGGGGCTCCGGCTCCTTCTTCCCCCGTTTGGTCATCCGACTCCTTCGCCTGCCGCATACTTAATCCCATGCGCCGCTGTTCACTGTCAATATTGAGGATGCACGCGGTGACCACGTCGCCTTCTTGTACCACGTTGCAGGGGTGGAGAAAATTCCCCTCGGCCAACTCCGACACGTGGATCAACCCTTCCAGCCCATCCTCCACCCGCACGAACGCCCCGAAGTTTACGACGTGAGTCACGCAACCCTGGACGATCTGGCCAACCTGATAACGCTCCTCGACCGACTGCCAGGGATCGGGCTGCAAGCGCTTGATGCTCAACCCCACGCGCCTGCGCTCACGGTCTATATTGAGGACGTATACCTCCACCAATTGGCCCGCTGCGAGGACATCCTCAGGATGCTCCACCCGTCCCCACGAAAGTTCTGAGACGTGCACCAATCCTTCCAGCCCACCCAGGTCCACAAACGCACCAAAGGAACAGAGATTGGTCACCCGACCCTGGCATATATCGCCCGGACAGAGACGGTCCAATAAATCCTGGCGGTAATTCTCGTCGAGGCGAGAAGCCCGTTCCGAAAGGACGAAGCGTCCACGCTCCGGATCCAGTTCGATGATCTTGAGATGCAATTGGGTGCCGACCAGACGTCGCAACTCGCCAAGTCGCTCACGCTCGTCCACAGAGGGTGAGAGGTTCACCAGGTGAGAAGCGGGGACGAAACCGCGCAGGCCATTCCACCCGACCAGTACCCCACCCCGATTACATCCCACCACCGGCAGTTTCAGCACTTCACTCCGTTCCATCGCCTGGCGAGCGTCCTTCCACGGGTCTTCAACGACCATCGGCCTGGCCGACCCCGACACTCCGGAGACGTCAAGGCCCCTCCCACCCCGCGCATCCTGTACAGCAGCAGGAACTGTTCTCCCACTTTCTCCACCTCGCAACAGCGCCTCCCAATACCCCTCATCCAGCGGTGCATCACCAGGAACCCATTCACCCATCTGTCCCATCACTCTTTCGCCTCCCATTGCTCCAGACCTCTGAGGTCTCATTATATGGTGGTGCCAACACCTTGTCAAACGATTCAGACGTCAAGCCGGTTCCGCATTCGCCTCTCGATTGTTCAGTTCCTCCCGTTCCATGTCTGCCAGTACCTGGGCCACCTCCTCGATCGCGATACGCTGCTTGCGGTACAGGTCCGATTCGCTCATCGCCAGCCGCTGTGCCACCTGGCGCACCTGGTGCCCCTGGACAAACTTGAACTCGAGGATGTTGTACAGCAACCACTCCGGTGCAGTCATCTGGCGCTGCCCAGCGGGGCGCAAATGCTCTATCGCCCGCTTGAGCACAGCCCGCAGCCCCCTCATCGCGTTGCCGTCGTAATCCCGCGTCGCGCGTTCCACCACGCGCAGAGCCAGGAGTGGACTGGTGGCCAACTTGGGGCCGCCCCAGTAGTGAGCGAGCGCGTCTCTGACCCACTGCCGGAACTCGGCCGCTTCTGCCAGGCTGAACCCAGAAAGCGCCTGTTCCCCCACGTAATGCACCACCCCCCGGCGGCGCTGAATGTCCTCGATCTCCGGGATAATCCGCTCCAGCGCGCTAAAGATGCCCTGTTGAAGCTGGCGATCCTCGAGTGCCGCGGCCGCCTGGGCCAGCAAGACCTCTACGCCCGCCTGCTCTTCGGGACTCAGGTCTGGCCTGGGCGCACGTGCCGCCACACCGACGACTCCGATGACGCTGTCCTGGCCTTTGATGCGCAAGGGGACCAACCAGTATCCATTCCACACGAAGAGGTCCCCGTATCGCTCGATCTGGCGCGCTTTCGGCGGTTCGGTTTCCGCCGACACCTGCCACGCTTCTGGCGGCAGTTCGTTCGCTGTGCCTGGCTCCAATGGGCCACACACGACCTCCAGATGAGGCCGGCCGCCGTCTATGACAGCCACGAACGCCGTTTCTACTCGCAGCAGGTCACACAGCGCGGTAAGCACGTTCTCCAGAAACTGGCGCAGGTCGGTCGTCGTCAGCAGCCGGTTGCTCAACTCTTGAATCCAGCCGATCTCGGGTTGATCCTGCCGGTAGAGCGCCCGGTCGATCAACGGTTTGGCCAGTTCGACGCCGAGTTGCAGCAACAAAATGACGCCCACGACGCCAAAGAGTGCCAGCCGGCGGCCCGGCAGGCCCAGCCACCCCTCCGCCTGCGATGCGGCGATGATGACCACGACGACGAGTGTGGCGACGAACGGCCCACGGAGTAAGAAACGGATCAACCGGTGCTTCACCACCCGGTCAGGGGTAAGTGCGCCGAAAAAGGCCACGCTGTACGCCAGGAGCACCAGCATCAATCCAATTCCCACGTTCCCCAGGACCAGCAACAGCCAGAACAGCGTGCCGGGGGCGAAGGCTGACCAACCGGTGAGCAGCAAATAGGGGAAGACGCCGGCCGCGGGTGCTGCGAACGTGGCCGTCAGGTAGGCCATGCGACGCCGGGAAGTCGAGGTGAGGCAACGGCGGCGCGCCCACAGGACGTTGAAGGCTCCCCACAGCACGGCCGCGAAAAAGTACACGACGAAGAGCGGGAAAAGTGGTCCCGGCAACAGGTGGGGAGCGCGGCGCGCAAGCACGCCGTCACGGGCGACGAGTTCGCTGAAGGCTACACCCAGGAGCAGAAGCGCGCTGAAGAGGTAACTGACGCGCACGGCCACGTCGCGCACCCGGCTGCGGGCACCGGTGGTAATCAGCAGCGCATTGGAGAAACTCAAGTAAGCCGCCGGCGTGAACGCGATGCCCACCCACTGGATGCGCAGCCAGAGGACAGCCGGGTCCAGGTCTTCGACGCCGAACACCGCCAGGTCCACGAAATACGTGATCAGCACGCAGCCCAGCAAGGTGACAAACGCACGGGCGACGTTGTTGCGGGGGTTATACAGGATGAGATAAAGCACAAGGGCACAGGAGACGATGACGATGCCCGAGGTGAGCACAACGTTGGTCAGTTCCAGCAACCCTTGCCAATCGAACGCCGACAGAAATCCCATCAACCCAACTACGACCTTACACTTACCGCAATGATTCTCCAAAAAACAGGGCGATATCCTGGCTCGGCCAATAGTGGTCGTTGTAGCCGCAATAGGTCAGCCCGCGCGACTGGCAGAAGCGGATGGCCGGATAATTCTTGGTCTGCACCTCGACCACCAGCCGTACCAGGCCAGACTTAAGCCCCCATTGGGCTGCGGCACGCAATAAGGCCGTGCCAATGCCATGCCGCCGCCAGGGCCGGTCCACAACCAAGTCGCCCACCCAGACAATGCCGTGTTCAACCTGGGCAACCAATGCCACGTAGCCGCTGACGTGCCCAGATTCCTCTGCCACCAGGAAAGCATCGCGCCGTCGCCACCCCGCCATCAGATCTTCTCCCTGGCGAAGATAGTTGACCCGCATCTCACGGGGCAGGCGCGCCACCCGGAAGGTGACCGTCAGCACGTCATTCTCTTCTCGCGTCTCCATCTGCCAGACGCGGTCGGTCGTGTAGGAGTGATCCAGCGCCTCACACGCTTCCAGGTCCCTGGGCCACGCTGGCCGCACACGCATCGGTTCCCTCCTCCACAGTCATTGACAACCATTTTACCACCAGGTCATCGTTGAGGCAAACGCGGTCAGTTGGACACGGATGCAATGGACACGGATGCACACGGATGCAACGGATCATCACGGATGGCCTGAAAATATCCGTGCGAATCCGTCTCATCCGCGTTCATGCGTGTCCCGCACGTTCGGTTGTAGCCGCGGCCAGCCATACACTCACGGCTCTATCAATCTCCTCCGGTGTCGTCGTGGCGACGTCGAACCAGCGAATGGCGGGGTCGCTGAGGCGAAACCAGTTGTACTGACGGCGAATGAAGCGGCGCGTCGCGCGCTTGATCTCGACCACGACCTCCTCCAGCGTCGCAAGCCCCTCGAAGTAAGGCCGGAACTGTACGTACCCCAGCCCCGACATCGCCGGGAGCTCCCATCCATACCCCGCCTCGACCAACCGGCGCACCTCGCCTTCCAGCCCGGCGGCGAGCATCGCCTCGATCCGCCGGTCAACGCGAGCATAGAGCGCTACACGTTCCATCGTCAGGCCAACCTGGAGGACACAATAAGCAGGCGGGCATTTGCACTGCTGCTGGGAGACCGGTTGGCCTGTAATCAGGCAGACTTCCAGCGCGCGAATGACCCGGCGCACGTTGTGGGGGTCAAGGCGCTGCGCGGCGTCGGGGTCCAGCCGGGCCAGTTGGGCATGCAGTGCCAGAGCCCCCTCCTCCCTGGCCTGGGCCTCGAGACTGGCCCGCAGCACAGGGTCAGGCGGGACGTGCGGGATAGACCACCCTTCCACGACAGCCCGCACGTACTGCCCCGTACCCCCAACCAGGAGCGGCAGCCGCCCACGGGCGTGGACGTCTCCAATGGCCGAGTAAGCCAATGCCTGGAACTCGGCCAGCCCGACCGTCTCGTCGGGAGCAGCGATGTCAATCAGGTGATGCCGGACACGGGCGCGCTCCTCCAGCGTAGGCTTGGCCGTGCCGATGTCCATCCCCCGATAGAACAGGCGGGAGTCGGCGGAGACAATCTCGCTTCCGAGCGCTGCGGCCAGGTGGAGGGAGAGCGCCGTCTTGCCCACGGCCGTGGGGCCGACGAGGACGAGCAGGGGATTGGAGGTTGGAGGTTGGAGGTTGGAGGTTGGAGATTCGTGTTGCGTGTTGCGTGTTGCGTGTTGCGTGCATCTTGCATCCTGCATCCTGCACCCTGGCCCCTGATCCCCAATCCCTGATCCTTGATTCCCGATCTCCACCCCCTCACTCCAGACTCTCGTACACCTCAACACGCAACAACCGGCCAGCCTGGTCCAGCTCTACCGCGACGAGCCCCACGCGCCAGTCTACGTCGTCCAGGTCGTGCCCGGCCAGGTAGGTGAGCGCCACGTCCATCATGCGTTGCTGCTTGGCGGGCGTCAGTGATTCCTCCGGCGTACCGAACTCTGGCCCGCGCCGCGTGCGCACCTCGAAAAAGTGGTACACTCCGTCACGCAGCGCGACGACGTCTACCTCGCCCACACGGGAACGCCAGTTGCGCGCCACGATCTCGTAGCCGCACCGGCCCAGTTCCGCCAGCGCCAGTTCCTCCCCGCGCCGGCCCAGCCGGACCCTGGCGTCACTCACTGCCCCTGTCCGTCTCCCTACGCCTACGTTCCTCCACCAACCGCTCGTAGTGAGCCAGCAGCGTGGCCGAGGTACGGCGGATGTCATACTGGCCGGCCGTCTCCCGCGCTCCGGCAGCCAGCCGGGCACGCAGGTCGGATTCCGTCGCCAGGCGGCGCATCTGCGCCGCAAAGGCCTCGGCATCCTGGGTGCTGAACAGGCCGTTGAGCCCATCCACGACGGTATCTTCGACGCCCGGGCAGGGGATGCCCAACACCGGTAACCCTGCGGCCAACGCCTCCAGCACGGCCAGCGGGTGCGACTCGCTGACCGAGGCGATGGCGAAGAAATCGCCCACCGCCAGCCAGTTGGGGACATCCTCGTAGGGCACCCGGCCGACCAGGTGGACGCGCGAGGACAACCCCAGCAAGCGCGCCATCTGTCCCAGGTGTCCTTCCTCCGGGCCGCCGCCGATGACGACCAGGTGCAGGTCCGGCACCTCACTCGCGACGCGGGTGAAGGCGCGCAGCAAGAAGGACGTGTTCTTCTCCGGGCCCAGCCGCCCCACCGTGATCGCCACCAACGCCTGGTCGGGAAGCCCCAATTCGAGCTTCGACAGCGGCGCAGGGGGATGCTGAAACTGGGGCACGTCCACACCGTTAGGGATCACCTCGATGGGACAGCTCACACCAAGTTCTTCCAGTACCCGTTTGACTCCCTGCGAGGGGGCCACAACCAGGTCACACTGGTCGGTGAAACCGGGCAAGTACGCCTCCAGGAAAGCCCACGAGAGCCCCTCCGGAACGAACGGCATGTAATAACGAGCCTGTACGTGGTAGCGCGTGTGGTTGGTGAACACGACCGGGATGTTGTAGCGCTTGCCCAGGCTGGCCGCCTGTCGCCCGGTGATAAACGGATGGTGCACGTGCAGCACGTCCATCGTCTTGATCTTCGCCCGCGCTTGCCGGGAAAAGCGGAAACTGAGGTAATAGCCCGTATCCGAAAGCGGGATGGCCGGCGAGCGAATGACGTGCAACTCGTCGTCCTCGTAATCCTCGAAACCCAGCGTGAAGACGAAGACCTTGTGGTCCCACGATTCGAGGGTGCGCTTGTGGAGCGAGATAAAGTTGGTCACTCCGTTGATCACCGGCTTATAGACTTCAGTCAACTGGCCGATGCGCATCGTGTGTACACCTCCTGGTGGGCATGGTATACCAGTAGGGGGTAAACGTCAAGCCGGTTATACTGGAGATACCGCCAAGCGGTAGACGTGAAGGCTCAATACTCCTCCGGCACGTCTTGACATTAGAGGATTTTACCGTATACTAGATACATCGCAAGCACACATCGTTCGACGTGCTGCATGAACGCAGCCGGTGGAGCCATGTCCTCTTCTCTGAGAGATCCTTCACCGCTGCGGGAGGAGGTGATGTCCAGAAACCGATTCTCTTATCCAGTCGTATACCAACTAGTTCTCTCAGTGTACAACCATTTCAAGGGTAGTTTGAAGGAGGAGACAGATGAAAACCTTGCGTGTTCTGAGTGCCATTATGGCACTGATCGTGGTCGCTGGGCTGGTAGTCTCGTGCGGGGCTCCGCCAGCGACCCCAGCACCGACGGAGGCACCAGCGGCCGTGGCGACGGAAGCACCGGCGGCACCGACCGAAGCCCCGCCACCAACTGAGGCACCCAAAGCGACCATGTTCATCTTTGGCCGCGGTGGCGACTCGGTGCAATTGGACCCTGCCATCGTTACCGACGGTGAGTCGTTCCGCGTGACCGGCCAATGCATGGAGCCGCTTTACCAGTACGAACGCGGCTCCACCAAGCCAATCCCGGCGCTGGCCGAGGAATGCACTCCCAATGAGAGTGCCACCGAGTGGACCTGCACGTTGCGCCAGGGCGTCAAGTTCCACGATGGGACTGACTTTAACGCCGATGCGGTCATCTTCAACTTCGAGCGCTGGCGCTTCACCGCCAACCCCTACCACTTTGCCAGCCAGGTGTTCGAGTACTATGAGGCCATGTGGGGCGGCTTCGACGATGGCAGCATCATCACCAGCGTCGAGAAGGTAGACGACTACACGGTCAAGTTCACCTTGAACGCACCGCTGGCTCCCTTCCTGGCCAACCTGGCCATGGACATGTTCGCCATCTCCAGCCCGGCTGCCATCGAGAAACACGGCGAGAACTATGGCACGCCCGGTGCGGGCTGCGTGGGTACCGGCCCATTCATCTTCAAGGAGTGGCTGGAGGGCGACCACATCACCGTAGTGGCCAACGAGGACTACTGGGGTGGCCGGCCCACGATTGACGAGATCGTGTGGCGGGTGATCCCCGACGACTCGGCCCGCTTCCTGGCGCTGCAGGCTGGCGACATCCACGCGCTGGAACAGGCGACGGTCGAAGACCTGGCCACCGCCGAGTCCGACCCCAACATGTACGTCCTCACCCGCCCGGCGCTGAACACTGCCTACCTGGCGTTCAACTACAAGATCGTCGAGTTCCAGGACGTCAAGGTGCGCGAGGCAGTCGCCCACGCCATCAACCGCCAGGGGCTGGTCGAGAACTTTTACGGCGCGTACGGCGAGGTGGCCAAGAACATGCTGCCGCCACTGGTGTGGGGCCACAACGACGCGGTCGAGGATTGGACCTACGATCCAGAGTTGTCCAAGCAACTCCTGGCCGAGGCTGGCTTCCCCGACGGCTTGAGCGAGGTGACCATCGCCGAGGACCTCAAGGATGCAGAAGGCAACGTTGTCTACAAGGCCGGCGACAAGCTCCCGCTCAAACTGTACTACATGCCGGTGACGCGCTTCTACTACCCCGCGCCCAAGGAGATCAGCGAGGCGATGGCGGCCGACCTGGCCAAAGCGGGCATCAACGCCACGCTTGAGCTGGCCGGCGACTGGCCGACCTACCTGGGCCTGCGGCGCACGGGGCTGCTCGTCGGGCTGTATATGCTCGGCTGGGGTGGCGACAACGGCGACCCCGACAACTTCAACGGTTACTTCTTCGGTGGGCTGAGCACGGCCGATGAGGTGAAACAGCCCGATGCACGCGAAGGCTGGTACGCCAACCAGGAGGTTGCTACGCTGTGCTACAATGCGCTGGTCAACCCCAAGCAGGCCGAGCGCGAGGCGATGTACAAGCAGACTGAGCAGTTGCTGCACGACGACGTCGCTCGTATCTGGATCGCCCACAACAACACGCCGCTGATCTTCTCCAAGAAGATCAGTGGCTACGTACCGGAGCCGGTCGGCGCCGACTACTACGAGTGGGTAGTCATCGAACCCTAGTTCGCGTCACCTGGGGCCACCTCACGACAGTTCACATTCGATGTGACCGTCACAACACAGGGGGGCGGAACGCATCCGCCCCCCTGCACCCCTACTCAGGAGGGAGCCCTTGACCCAATACATGATCCGGCGGCTCGTTTCCGTGATTCCCACGCTACTGGGCATCACGTTCGTCGTTTTTATGTTCCTGCGCCTCATCCCCGGCGATCCGGCCGTCGCCATGCTGGGCGAACACGCGGCCCAGGAAAATGTGGAGCGCATCCGTGAGCAACTCGGGCTGAACCGTCCCCCTCTCCTGGATCGCGAAGCCTTACAGCAGGGCGACATCAAGGGGTTCTTCGACAGCCAGTACCTGCGCTTTCTGGGGCGGCTGCTCCAGGGCGACCTGGGCAATTCGATCCACCGCCGGATTCCGATCGCCGAGGAATTGAAGCAGCGCTTTCCGGCGACGATGGAACTCGCGCTGCTGTCCATGCTGATCGCCATCCTCATCGGTATACCGGTCGGCATCGCGTCGGCCGCACGGCGCAATTCGCTGCTGGATAGCGCCAGCATGATCGGCGCACTCATCGGCGTGTCCATGCCAATCTTCTGGCTGGGCCTGCTGGAAATCATGCTCTTTGCCGTGATCCTGCACTGGTTCCCCAGTGCGGGCCGCCTGGATCCTACGGTTGAAATCCAGCCGATCACGCATCTCTTCCTTTTAGACAGCATCCTCACCGGCAACGGAGAGGCGCTGGTAGATACCCTCAAGCACCTGGCCATGCCCGCGGCGGCCCTGGCAACCATTCCTGTGGCCATCATCGCCCGCATGATGCGTTCCAGCATGCTGGACGTACTTCAGGAGGACTATATCCGCACTGCCCACGCCAAGGGGCTACGCACTCAGGTGGTCCTCTACCGTCACGCGCTCAAGAACGCTTTCCTGCCGGTGATTACGGTCATTGGCCTGCAGATGGGCAATCTGATGGCAGGTGCCGTCCTGACGGAAACGATCTTTGCCTGGCCCGGTATCGGCAAATGGCTATACGATGCCATCCTGGGCCGCGATTACCCGGTCGTCCAGGGTGGTACTTTGCTCATCACGATTATCATCGTCTTCATCAACCTGCTGGTGGACGTATCCTACGGCTTTCTGGATCCGCGCATCCACTACGAGTGAGGGCGGTATGGCAGAAATAACACCGACAAAGATTGGCCTGGGCGACCTGACCATGCGGAAGCAGCGGTCGCCGTGGAGAGATGCATGGAACCGGTTAAAGTCCAGCACCACGGGCCGGCTGGGCATGGCGATCGTGGCCTTCTTTCTCCTGTCCGCCACGTTGTCCCACTTTTTCTGGGCGTATGACCCCAGGATCGACCTTGACTATGCGCTGAAACTCAAGCCTCCCAATCTCAGGCCCACGCAGGAGGTCCCTTCCATTCATCCCTTCGGCACCGACAAGCTGGGACGGGACATCTTTCGCCGCGTGGCCCACGGCGGCTGGAACTCACTGCGAGTTGGGTTGGTGTCTGTAGGCATCTCTCTGACGGTCGGGGGTATTCTCGGCCTGCTGGCGGGCTTCTACGAAAGCATGCCGCTCGGAACGATGGGGCGGATCATCCTGCTGGGTGGCATTGGTCTCTGCCTGGGGACATTCTCGGCCTGGCTGGCCGGGCAGTTCTTCCAGGTGCTCCTGTTCTGTGCCTTGGGCATCGCGGCTGTGTTCCTGGGCAACCTCCCGGTGACGGGAGTGGCTCAACGGATCTCCCGCACTCGAGTGCTCATCTTTGCTGGCACAGGCCTCCTTCTGGGCGGCGGGCCAGCCTTGCTGGTCAGTCCCTACACGGCTGCCGCCTGCGGATTGTTGGGATTGCTTACCGGTGGGATCGTGGCCATGCCGTTGAGCGGTCCACTGATCTCCAATATCATCATGCGCCTGATGGACATCATTCTGGCCTTTCCCGCGTACCTGCTCGCGATCGCCATCGTGGCTTTCCTGGGGCCAGGCCTGGACAAGACTATGATTGCCATCGGATTCGTGGGCATCCCGACGTATGCCCGCCTGGTGCGGTCCGCGGTGCTTGCCGTGATCAACCGGGAGTATGTCCTGGCGGCCCAATCGTTGGGAGCGGGACACGCGCGCATTCTCTTTTACCACATCCTGCCCAACACCATGTCACCTGTCATCGTTCAGATCACCATGGGCCTGGCCGCAGCCGTGATATGGGCAGGCGCGCTCGGCTTCCTGGGGCTGGGGGCTATCCCGCCTACGCCGGAATGGGGAGCCATGCTGGGCGACAGTTATCGGTTTCTGACCAGTGGTGCCTGGTGGGCCGTGCTGTTCCCCGGCCTGGCAATCATGCTGAGCGTGTTAGGGTTCAATCTGCTGGGCGACGGCCTGCGCGACGCACTCGACCCGCGCCTCACCCGTTAAGACCTGACAGGTTTGTGAAACCTGTCAGGTCTAGATCGGCGCCGTACCCTTCGTATCGTCGCGGTAGTGGCAACCACGGCTCACGCGGTTGTGCTGCGCGGCCTCGGCGACGATGAGCGCCGCCTGCACGCTGTGGCGCAGCCCAATCAGCGCATCGTTCAAGCGAGTCTTGCGATAGAAATCGTCTATCTCTTGTTGCAGGTGATTCAGGTCCCGCCGCGCGCGCACCAGCCGCCTGGCCGAGCGGGCCAGCCCAACGTAGTGCCACATCGTGTGCTGGAGCGTCCGCACGTCGCGCCAGATGAGGGCCGGGTCGGCCTCTTCCTCCAACCCTTCCTCCTCCCACGGTGGCACCTCTCCGGCGTCCGTGATGGGCAATGGGCCGCGGGCAGCAATGTCCCGTGCCGCACGGTCACCCCACACCAGGCCCTCCAGGAGTGAGGTACTCGCCAGCCGGTTGGCACCGTGAACGCCGGTGCACGCGACCTCGCCGACGGCGTAGAGATTCTGGACGGTCGTGCGTCCCCATTCGTCCGTCCAGACACCGCCACAGAAGTAATGCGCAGCCGGAACGACCGGGATCGGCTGGCGGGTGATGTCTATGCCAAGCGACAGGCAATGGGCATAGATAGTAGGAAAGCGCTCCCGAACACGCTCAGGCGGCAGCCGTGAGTGAATCTCCAAAAGGACGTGGGAATAACCGTGTTCGATCATCTCGCGGTGGATGGCGCGGGCGACGACGTCGCGGGGCGCCAGGTCACCCCACTGGGGGGCATAATCGGCCATAAAGCGGCGGCCGTCGGGTGTGAGCAGCCGCCCGCCCTCACCGCGCACCGCCTCGGAGATGAGGAAGCCTTCATCTTCGGCCGCTGCCAGCACTGTGGGGTGGAACTGAATATACTCGGCGTTGATGACGCGCGCGCCGGCCCGGTAGGCCATCGCCAGGCCGTCACCCCGCGCCCCTTTGGGATTGGTGGTGTAGCGGTAGATGCGGCCCAGGCCACCGGTGGCGAGAATGGTTGCCCCAGCCAGATAGCGGTGGACGGTACGTTGGGCCTGTTCGAAGATGTAGGCACCGTGGCAAGTGATGGAGCCGTAGACAGTCAGTGGGTCCCGGGCGTGATGGGGGAACGTGATCAGGTCCACCGCGGTGGCCGAGGTGACGATGTGGACGTTGGGCTGCTGGCGCAGGGCAGCGACCAGCGCCCGGATGATGGCCTGCCCGGTGGCATCCCCAACGTGGAGGACGCGCGGGCGCGAGTGAGCCGCCTCCCGCCCATACGCCAGCCGCCCGTCGGAAGCCCGGTCGAAGGCAATGCCCGCCGTCTCCACGAGAACTTGCTGCACCAGCCCAGGGCCCTCTGCGGCCAGGATGCGGGCAGCGGCGGGCAGGCTGAGGCCAGCTCCGGCTGACAGAATATCCTTCACGAGAAGAGCGGCGCTGTCCTCCTCGCCCAGCGCGACGATGCCCCCCTGGGCATAGCGGGTGTTGCTCTCCTCCGCATCCGTGGCACGGGTGATGAGCGTGACCTGGCGCTGGTGGTCCTGCGCCAGCCGGAGCGCGGCCGACGCACCGGCAATGCCACAGCCGATGATCAAGACGTCGGTCTGAAGGCTGTTCATGGCCTGGCCTCCAGCATCCGTTCCAGCGCTATGCGCGCATAGTGTGCCACGCCAGGGGGGACAGTGATCGGGTTGATGAGCTCACCTCTCGCCAGCCCCTCGACCACGCGGGCCAGTTTCTCCAGCGTGATCAGGTTCATCATGCTGCAAGTACTCGGCTCAGGGGAGAGGGAAGCGATGAACTGCTCCGGGTGTTCGTTCTTGAGGCGGTTGACCAGGTTAAACTCGGTGCCAATGGCCCATTGCGTACCAGGCGGAGACTCCTCCACCCGGCGGATGATATAGGCGGTGGAGCCGGCCTCGTCGGCCAGGTCCACGACTTCCATCGTACATTCCGGATGGACAATGATGCGGATTCCCGGCCTCCGCTCGCGCCACGCCGTTATATGTTCCGGGAAGAAGCGCTGATGGACACAGCACCAGCCGCGCCAGAGGAAGACGCGGGCTCTTTGCAAAGCCTCAGCATGGTGGCCGCCGAAGGGGTGGCGCGGGTTCCACACCAGCATCTCCTCAAGTGGGATCCCCAGCCGCCTGGCTGTATTGCGGCCCAGATGTTGATCGGGGAAGAACAAGACACGGGGACGTCGGGCCAGTGCCCAGGCAAGGACGGCCTGCGCGTTGGAGGAGGTGCAGACCACCCCACCGTGTTGGCCGCAGAAAGCCTTCAGGTCGGCGGCCGAGTTTACATAGGTCACCGGCATAACCTCGTTCTCGACGTCCATCAGTTCGCCCAACTGCGCCCACGCCTGCTCGACCGCGGGCAAATCGGCCATCTCTGCCAGGCCACAACCGGCCGCCAGGTCAGGCAAGAGAACAGTCTGGCCGGGCTGGGCCAGGATGGCGGCCGTCTCGGCCATAAAGTGCACACCGCAGAAGACGATGTAGCGCGCCTGCTGGCATCTGGCAGCGTCGCGGGCCAGTTGCAGCGAGTCGCCCCGGAAATCCGCGAATTGGATGACCTCGCCCGGCTGGTAGTGGTGGCCCAGGATGACCAGTTGGTCGCCCAGTGCGGATCTGAGATTGGAGACTCGGGATTGGAGGGTGGAGGATGAAGGATGGAGGATGGAGAATGGAGGATGGAGGGTGGAGGTAGCGATCTTCATGCTCAGGTCGAGGGCTAAAGCGGAATGGGTGAGTGCGCCGACGGAGACGTAGTCCACGCCTGTGGCAGCGATGGCAGCGACTCGCTCCAGGCCGACGCCACCGGAGGCCTCCAGCGGCACCCGCCCGGCCGCCAGCCGCACGGCTTCTCGCATCTGGTCGAGTTCCATGTTGTCCAACATGATGCGGTCTACGTCCAGGGTCAGCGCTTCGCGCAATTCGTCCAGGTTCTTGACCTCAACCTCGATGGGCAACTCAGGATGGGCCGTGCGGGCCCGCTCGACAGCAGCGGCGATCGAACCGGCAGCCGCGATGTGATTGTCCTTGACCAGCACCATATCGTAGAGGCCCAGGCGGTGGTTCTGCCCACCGCCCATCCGGACGGCGTACTTTTCCAGGATGCGGTATCCAGGATGGGTCTTGCGGGTGTCCAGGATCCTGGCCCGCGTGCCGGCGACGGCATCCACGAAGGCCCGTGTAAGCGTTGCAACTCCAGAAAGGTGCTGCAAGAAATTCAGGACGGTGCGCTCGGCGGCCAGCATCCCCCGCCCTGGACCGGCCACCTCAGCCACCAGGTCACCCGGAACCACCCTGGCCCCATCACAAACGTGAGGAGTAAAGCACAGCGCAGGGTCCACGCGGGAAAAAACCGCTTCGGCCACAGGCAGCCCGGCGATCACGCCCGCCCCCTTGGCCACAATCCGCCCGTAAAGTACCAGGTTCGCCGGCAACACCGCCTCGGAGGTAGCATCGCCCGGCCCGATGTCCTCGGCGATCGCCAGTTCGATGAGCGGTGTAGCGGCCTGAAGAACGTCCAATTCGCAATTCGTAATTCGTAATTCGTAATTCGTCATTTACTATTCGCCATTCGTAATGCGTGATTTGCGATTTGCGATTTGCGATTTGCGATTTGCGATTTGCGATTTGCCATTTGCTATTCGCTATTCGCTATTCGCTTCAAAGATGGGGGGCATGGCCCGCTTGTGGGCGGAACGGGCGATCATCTTGTGAACTTTGTCCAGGGTCGCGGGTTCGATACTGGAGGTGTCCCCTGCCTCGATGGCTGCCAGGGTCCGGTCGAGTTCGACGTAGGTGATGCCCATCTCACCCTCGTCGGTCTGGCCGGGCCAGAGCCCTGCTGTGGGAGGGCGCTCAACGACCACCTGCGGCACGCCCAATTGGCGAGCCAGTTCCCACACCTGGGTCTTGTAGAGCCCGCCCAGGGGCAGCAGGTCCACGCCGGCATCGCCATATTTGGTGAAATATCCGACGGCGACCTCCGTCCTGTTGCCCCCACCCAGCACCAGGTAATTGTGCGACTGGGCCAGATAGTACCAGGCGATCATGCGCAGGCGGGGTTTGATGTTGGCGGTAGCCAGGGGATGATCGGACGGCGGGAAGACGGCTACGAGCGCATCGTAAGCGCTACTCAGGTCCACGGTGACCATGGGGATGTGAAACGTCTCGGCCACCAGGCGGGCCAGGCGAGCATCCTCAAGAACAGAATGGCAGGGCAAGAGAGCGGCCAGGACATGCTGCGGCCCGACGGCGCGCACCGCCAGCGCAGCGACGACCGCCGAATCCACCCCACCGCTGAGGCCGAAAGCGCAGCCATTGGCGCCGGCGGCGGCAAGTCGTTCGCGGAGCCATACAGCCATCTGATCGGGCAGGGACATCATAGCCTCCTTGTCTCAAGTCTCAGGTTCAGGTAGCAGGTCGAAACTGAAACCAATCTCAGGCGAGGTGACCCACCACCTCGAGGCCGTTCAGCGCCATGTGATAGAGGAAGACCCGGTGCAGCAAGTCGCCGTCGTGCGGGAGAGCACCCAGTTCCTGTGCCGTTTGTACGGGCAGGTCGTAGGTCTGCACACAATCGGCCGGTACGATGACGCGGACAGCGCGCAACCCCAGCACGTTGGCCCGCAGGCGCAGGTACATCGCTGCCAGGTACACACAGATGTCCGTGCAATCACCCACCACGATGAACGTGGTGACCCCAGGGTTAGCCTCCAACCACGGCCCCAGATCGGTGCCGATGTCACAACTGACAGAATTCTTGGGCATGACGACGAAGAGAGCGGAGAAAGGTAGGTCTTTCAACTCGTCAATCGTCTCGCTTTCTGCCGTGCCACTCACAGCGTGGGGGGGATAGGCGGAGAACTCGAGAGCATCGGCAGCGTGGGTGTCTTGGAGCAGCAGAAAGTGACGCCCCCCCAGGTCGTAGACGCGCTGGAAGAGATTCACGGTGGCGGGGACGATGCCCGCCACGCGCGGGCTGGCCAATGGCCCTTCGCAGCAAAAGCCCTTGGTAAGGTCTACCGACACCACTGCTACCCCTGCCGGGTCAGAGACAATCTTCTCCAATTTTGCCTCCGGCAGGTTCCTCTCCCAGCGAGCCAGCCAGTCCAGGAAGAATTCGCTATCCGCCATCGTGATTCCCTCCCTCATTTCGTATAAAGTACACACGAACTGTTTACCAAAAAAAGGAAACTCCATTAGTGTGTATTATACACAAAGTATAAGCCCAAAACCGAAATCTGTCAAGGAAACAGCCGCCGCGCTTTGACCTCGGCCACCGCATCGTCACGAAAACGGTATAGCCTGGCCGGCCGTCCCTCGCCGGTGCGGGACTGACCGGTCTTCTCGATGACCTCTGCGCTGAGAATCTTGCGGCGAAAGTTACGTTTATCCAACCTCTCTCCCAGGATGATCTCATAAGCAGCCTGCAACTCACTGAGCGTAAAGATCTCCGGCAACAGTTCAAATCCCACAGCGGTGTACTCTAGCTTGTAGCGCAGTCGCTGCAGGGCATAGGCCAGGATGTCAGCATGGTCAAAAGCCAGTGGAGGCAGGTCGTACACAGACCACCAACGCGCCTCGCTTGCATCGTCTCCGGCGTGGGGACTTATCACTGTGGCAGGGACCAGGGCAAAGTAGGACACGGTGATGACGCGGCCCCGGGGGTCACGGTTTACGTCACCGAAGGTATAGAGCTGTTCCAGATACACGTCACGGACGCCGGTCTCCTCCTCCAATTCGCGCAGTGCCGCCTGCTCCAGCGATTCGGATATACCCACGAAGCCACCGGGGACCGCCCACATCCCCTCAAAAGGTGGATATTTGCGCTTAACGAGCAGCACCTGCAGGTCGTTGCCATGCAACGTGAAGATAATGACATCTACGGTCACAGACGGGCGAGGATAATCCTCCCGTGGCATGGCACTCCTCCCATTGGTGTCAATTATACACCATTATAACGGCATTACGGGACTTTGACAATTGTCCCGAATTGAGGTACAGTGTAGGACACCGACAGTGGGGCAGGCTTTCCAGCCTGCCAAACAGTGGGGCAGGCTTTCCAGCCCGCCAGCCAGTGGGGCAGGCTTTCCAGCCTGCCAGACAGTGGAGCAGGCTTTCCAGCCCGCCAGACAGTGGGGCAGGCTTTCCAGCCTGCCAGACAGTGGGGCAGGCTTTCCAGCCCGCCAAACAGTGGGGCAGGCTTTCCAGCCCGCCAGACAGTGGGGCAGGCTTTCCAGCCTGCCAGACAGTGGGGCAGGCTTTCCAGCCCGCCAAACAGTGGGGCAGGCTTTCCAGCCTGCCAGACAGTGGGGCAGGCTTTCCAGCCCGTCACCTGCTGGTGACCTTCCAGTCTGCCGTGTTCTGGAAACAGGAGGAGACTATGTCAACTGGAGATGCCCATCTTATCCGCTTCCTCCAACAGGAGAACGCACGCCTCAAGAATGAGCATCAGGTGCTGACCGATGAGGTCCAGGCCTTGCGCCGGTACGTCAGAGCCCTCCAGCGGCTACAAGAGACCGTCCAGCACTTTACGCCCGAACAAGACGTTCTGGCATTGCTGGATGAGACGTTGAAGTGCGCTCTGACACTGTTGGACGCTACTGACGGGTCACTCATGCTGATTGACGAAGAGACGGACGAATTGGTGTTCGTCCTGGTCCACGGCGCTGTACGCGGGACACTGACCGGCCACCGCTTCGACCGGCGCAAGGGCATCGCTGGCTGGGTAGCCGAACACGTCGAGCCGGCCATTGTCAGCAACGTGCGCACCGATACACGCTTCCTGGCCGACATGGACGAGCGCTTTGGCTTCATCACCCGTTCACTGGTAGCCGTACCATTGGCCGCACGGGGTAAAGCGCTGGGAGTGATCGAGGTGCTCAACAAACGCTCCGGTGAAGATTTCACCGGCGACGACGCCAGCCTGCTTTCTATACTGGCGACACTCTCCGCCTCCGCGCTGGACTATGCCGCTTCTGCACCAGCCTGAGTCGAGTAGCAGGATCAGGCTATAAATCTGGTACGATGCTGACGCAGGGGGTATTCTATGCAACACAGCAAACGATATCTGAAACTGATTGCCGTGATCACCTTGCTTGGCCTGTTTCTCGGCGGATGCGGCCAGGCAGCCAGGCAGTCAGGCGAGGGTGAACTGAGCGGCACGCTCACCATCTCGGGTGCCTGGGCGCTCTACCCGATGATGGTACGGTGGGGCGAGGAATTCCACACCCTCCACCCAGATGTCCAGTTCGACATCTCGGCCGGCGGTGCCGGCAAGGGTATGGCCGACGCGCTGGCAGGTGCCGTGGACGTCGGCATGGTCTCGCGCAGCATTCACCAGGAGGAAATAGACCAGGGCGCTTTCTGGGTTACCGTGACCACAGACGCTGTCGTACCGACCGTCAATGCCAATAACCCCTACCTGGCCCGACTGCAGGCCCAGGGCCTGACCCGGGCCACTTTCGAGGCCATCTGGATGGGCCAGGTCACGACGTGGGGCCAGGTGATCGGCGACTCGACTGTGAACGACAAAGTGCACGTCTACACCCGCTCGGATGCGTGTGGCGCGGCCGAGACCTGGGCCACCTACCTGGGCAGTCACAGACAAGAGGACCTGCAGGGCGTGGCGGTCTACGGCGATCCTGGACTGGCCAATGCGGTTACCCAGGATGCCTTGGGCGTCGGCTACAACAATCTGAACTTCGCTTACGACGCCGACACCAGCAAGCCCGTCGCCGGTCTGCAGATCATCCCGATAGACGTCAACGGGAACGGTCAGGTGGACGCTGACGAGAGTTTCTATGCCACCAAGGCTGAACTGACGGCCGCCATCGGCGATGGCCGGTATCCCTCACCACCGGCCCGCGGCCTCAACCTGGTTACGAAGGGCAAACCAGGCGGGCTGACGTTGGCCTTTATCCGGTGGATCCTGACCGATGGGCAGGCCTTTGCAGAGGAGACAGGCTACATCCCACTCACCGAGGCACAGGCACAGGCGGAACTGGCGAAACTGGAGTAGGGTCCGTTGAGAAAGACGCGCCTGCGACAGCTCAAAGACCAGGCTGCCGGGCGAGCGATGGCCGTGTTGACTACCTTCGCTGCAGCATTGGTCGTACTCATCGCGCTGGCATTGCTGATGCGCGCCCGGCCACTCCTGGAAATTACACCCCTGGGTCAACTGTTAACCGCATCGGGTTGGCATCCCCTGCAGGGCAAGTTTGGCTTCTTACCGTTCATCGTCGGCACGCTGTGGGTCACCGGATTGGCGATGATCCTGGCCGTGCCACCCTGTCTGTTGTGCGCCATCTACCTGGCCGAGTACGCACCGCGCCGCCTGCGTGAGACGATCAAGCCACTGATCGACCTGCTGGCGGGCATCCCGTCGGTGGTCTATGGGTTATGGGGAACGCTGACGGTCGTGCCCATGATCCGCGACGTCATCACCCCGTGGACTGGCAAGTATGTGGGATTTGTCCCCTTCCTGGCCGCCGACAACCCCACAGGCTACGGCATCCTGGCAGGCGGAATCGTACTGGCCGTGATGGTCTTTCCAGTCATCATCTCCGTGACCGAGGAGGTCATCCGCGCCGTGCCCGACGGGCTGCGGGAGGCAGCGCTGGCCCTGGGGGCCACCCGCTGGCAAATGGTCAAAGGGGTCGTGCTGCGCCGCGCGTTGCCAGGCGTGATCGCGGCTACCGTTCTGGGCTTCTCCCGTGCCTTTGGTGAGACCATGGCCGTGATGATGGTCGTGGGCAACGTTCCACAGATGCCCCGTTCTATCTTCGACGCGGCCTATACCCTGCCCGCACTGATCGCCAACAACTACGGCGAGATGATGTCCATTCCCTTGTACGATGCGGCATTGCTAACCGCAGCGTTGGTCCTGTTGCTGGTTGTACTGGTCTTCACGCTCGTGGCGCGGGTCGTGTTGTTGCGGGCAGTCAAGAGGATGGCCTGAATGGGCAAACATCTCGAGGAACGCATCTTCCTGGGATTGATGATCGCTTCGACCGTGATCGTCGTCGGCAGCCTGATCCTCATCCTGGCAGCGGTAGTGGTGAAAGGATTGCCTGCACTGAACCTGCAGATGCTGACCCAGGTGCCCCAGGGAGGGTATTACCTGGGCAAAGAAGGCGGCATTCTCAACGCTATCACCGGCTCGCTGGCACTGGCAGGTGGAGCGACACTGTTGAGCGCCTTCGTCAGCCTGGCCGTAGTGCTCTATCTCCAACTCTTTGCTTCCAACACCCGCTTTGCCTACCTGGTACGGCTGTCACTGGACGTGCTCTGGGGCATACCTTCCATCGTTTATGGGGCGTTCGGCTTTACATTGTTGCTGCTGCTGGGGCTGCGAGCATCGTTGCTGGGTGGGATCATCACGCTAGCGCTGCTGGAACTGCCTGTCATGGTACGGGCGATGGACGAGGTGATGTCCATGGTGCCCTTCGAATTGAAGGAGGCCTCTTATGCACTGGGGGCGACGCGGCTGGAGACCGCTCTCGGGACTATCGTGCGACAGACGGCACCGGGATTGATGACTGCACTGCTCCTTGCGCTTGGGCGGGGCATCGGTGACGCGGCTTCTGTACTCTTCACCGCTGGCTACACCGACCGGCTGCCTACCTCGCTCTTGCGGCCTGTCGCCTCGTTGCCTCTGGCCGTCTTCTTTCAACTGGGCACCCCCATCCCCGAGGTGCAGCAGCGGGCCTACGCCTCAGCACTGGTGTTGACGATCATCGTCCTCCTCATCAGCCTGGGTGCACGCCTGCTGGCTCACCGGTTGACCCGCCACGTAATCCGCTGAGAGCCTGTCCTGAGCAAAGTCGAAGGGCCCGTCCTGAGCAAAGCCGAAGGGCCTGTCCTGAGCAAAGTCGAAGGGCCTGTCCTGAGCAAAGTCGAAGGAACACCAATGACTGATCCGGTAATCAGCATCCGTGGGCTGAGTGTAGCTTATGGCAATCACCAGGCAGTGCGGGACGTCAACGTGGACATCCCGGCCCGCCAGATCACCGCCATCATCGGGCCGTCGGGCTGTGGCAAAACGACGCTGTTGCGCTCCATCAGCCGCTTGATCGAACTGGTCGAAGGCATCCAGGTGTGGGGCCAGGTCATTTTCGAGGGCCAGAACATCTACGACTCCCATGTGGACGTGACCGAGATTCGTAAGCGCATCGGGCTGCTGGCTCAGCGGCCCTTCCCACTCCCTATGTCTATCTACGATAACGTGATCTACGGTCCGCGCCTGCATGGGGAGCGGAGACGCAAGATTTTGGATGCCATCGTAGAGAAGCAATTGCGGGCCGCCGGGCTATGGGATGAGGTCAGGAGCCGCCTGCACGCTCCGGCATCGGCCCTCTCCGTCGGCCAGCAACAACGCCTGTGCCTGGCCCGTGGGTTGGCCGTCGAACCCGAGGTATTGCTGTGTGATGAAGCCACCTCAGCGCTGGACCCTATCTCGGCACAGCGCATTGAGGGGCGACTGTTGGAACTCAAGAAGGACTATAGCATCGTGCTGGTGACGCACGTCCTGCGCCAGGCACGGCGGCTGGCCGACTATGTGATCTTCATGTACCTGGGAGAACTCATCGAACACGGGCCGGCCAATCAGGTATTCCACAACCCTCAGGAGGCCAAGACGCGCGCCTACATGGAGGGAGAGTTCTATTAGCCAGGAGGCAGTATGGACAAGTTGTGGTCGCTCTTTGTGACATTCCTGAAGGTCAACTTGCTGACGACCTCGGGGCCGGCTTCAGCAGGGCTGCTCTACTCCGAAGCAGTGGGCAGGTTGATGACCCATGAGGAATTCGTCGAGGCAGTGGGCTATTCCAGCGTGCTGCCGGGCTCGGATGCGATCCAGCTAGCCGTGTTTGTCGGTTACCGGGTGGGCGGGATACCCGGCGCACTCATCGCCTGCCTGGGAGTGATCCTGCCTCCAACGGTCATCATGTTGAGCGTCGCGGCCTTGCTGACCAGGCTACGCGGTGAAGCCTGGATCGGGGGCTTCGTCAAGGGACTGGCCCCGGCGCTGGCCGCACTGCTCGTCATCACGGCCTATAAACTCGTCGGCGAGGGCGGATGGCACGGATGGTCGCCGCTGTTGTTGAGCGTGGGCAGCCTGCTGGCGATGGCCGTGTTCAAAGTTCCACCGGTCATCGTCCTGTTGGTGGCCGGGCTGATTGGCATCTTCTTGTTCCGCTAGGGGGCAGACGTGCACCTGCTACTCTGTACCGACGGTACCCCACGCAGTAGCCCGGCCCTGGCCCTGGGCTACCGGCTGGCAGCACTGCTGGAGGCCCAGGCGACCGTATTGGGAGCGTCCAGCCAGCCCGGCGGGGAGCCGGCTGTCTCTCGCTCCATGGAAGAGGCGTGTAACCATTTAAGCGCTGCCGGGCTGCAATGCCAGACCAGCGTCCGGCCGGAGATCCCCCGCCGTGCCGTCGTCGCTCAGGCGCGCCAGGAGCACTATGACCTGATCGTCGTCGGCCTGTTGGAACGCGGCCGGCTCCGGCGCTGGCTGCGCGGCCCATCGAACAGGCGCATCCTGCGCGACGTAACTGCACCTGTGCTCGTCGTTCCGGCCGACCGGCCGGCGTTTAGGCATATCCTACTGTGCAGCGGCGACCTGTGGTATCCGGCCGAGACGATCCATCTCGTGGGCCAGATTGCCCAGGCCACCGGGGCCGAGGTCACGCTGCTCTACGTCACTCCCCAGCCACTGCTCCGTTATCCTATCCTGCGTGAGATCGAAGATGCGTGGGGGGCGCTCCTCCAGACCGACACGCCCCAGGGGCGCAATCTGAAAGTCGGCCGCGATACGCTGCGCGGCCTGGGCATCGAGACAGGGATCAGGCTCCGGCATGGCTCCGTGGCTGAGCAGATCATGGCCGAGATCCGCGAAGGAGAGTACGACCTGGTGGCGCTGGGCTCGACTTACGCGGCTCACAGTCTGCGCCGTTACTTCGAGAGCAGCATCACCGACCTCGTCATGGAACACGCCGGGCGCCCGGTCCTGGTGGTACGACACAGCGAATGGGCGAATGAGCGAACGGGCGAATGAACGAATGGACGAATGGAAGAGCACGCTCAAGGCTGATCCAATTCCCTGGCTGCTGGAGCGGGAGAACCCTTCCGTCCGTTACTGGACGCTGACCGACGTTCTCAACCGGCCGGCCGACGACCCGGAAGTGCAGGCAACCCAGGCCGCGATCCCCACCTGCCCTCCTGCGGTGGAATTGCTGGCGGCCCAGAAGGGAGAGGGCTACTGGGTCCAACGGGATTACTACCTGCCCAAGAACACGGGCACCTTCTGGGTGCTGAGTGCCCTGGCCGACCTGGGGCTGACTGCGGAGGACGAACGCATCCAGCGGGGCTGTGAGTTCATGTTTGCACACCAACGCGAGCACAGCGCGTTCTGTCGTCGTCGCCGGATTCCTGGCCAGGGGATCGTTTGGGAAACCCAGGATGCCCCCTGCACTCACGCCTGTACCGTGCGCTTCCTCATTCAGTTCGGCTACGCTAGTGACCCACGCGTGCGCAAGGCCGTGGATTGGCTCCTGGCAACCCAGCGGGACGACGGGATGTGGCTGTGTGACCGGACTGGCCGGCATGGCTGCAGGTCGCATGGGAACACGAACAGGAACACGCCGTACAGATACGGGACTGGCGAATTGATAGATTTCCGAGGTTTCCAAAAACCTCGGAAGTCTGAAGAGATCTTCCCTAGAGCGGCAGCCAGGTACCGATGCCCCGCTCCAACGCCCGGCGGTAGATTAGCGGCGCGGTGGCCATGTCGTCCAGCGCCAGCCCCAGGTTGCAGGCCATCGTCCGCTCGGCGGCCGACTCGCGCCCCGGCTTGCGCCCGGTGGCCAGTTCACCCAGGTCGGCATAGATCGGCGGGATGTCCTGGAAATAGCCCACCTCCCGGTAGTGCTCGAGTTGGGGCACGTCGTCGGTGCAGAACTTGTCGGCCTCGCGCAAGGCGTCCGGGTGCCAGTACGAGTCGAAGTCTACGAGCGAGGCGAACCCCCCAGCCTCGAACCAGCCCGGCTTGATCGTCGCGTGCGGCACCTTGAGGATCGGCCCGGCTGTGACGACGATGTCGCAGCCAGCAAGCGCCTGCTTTGGCTCTGCAACCGGCACAACTTCCAGCCCAAAACGCTCGCGCATCTCCTGGACGTAGCGCCGCTGGGCCTCGGGGTTGACGTCGTAGGCCAGCACGCGCTTGAGCGGGAAGCAGACGTGCAGCGCCTCCAGGTTGCTGCGCCCCTGCACACCGCAGCCCAGGATGCCAACGACCTCGGAAGCGGGACGGGCCAGGTATCTGGCCGCTACGGCGGTCGCCGCGCCGGTGCGCCTGGCCGTGATCCACACGCAGTCCATGACCGCCAGCGGGACACCCGTCTCGGGGTCATTGAGAATGAGCAGCCCGCTGATGTATGGCAGGCCCCGTTTATAGTTCTCCGGGTAGCCGCTGACCCACTTCATCCCGGCGGATTGGAGCGCGGGGATATAGGCGGGCATGGCGTGGATGAACGCGTCTGGGCTAGTGTGGATGCCGGGCTTGGGCGGCATCTCCACCCGCCCTTCGCCTTTCTCGCGGAACATCTGCTCCAGCGCGGCGATGATCTCGGCCATCGTCAGGCCGATGGATGCGACGTCGGCCTGGGAGAGATAGAGAAGTTGTTCGGACATGAACGCCTCCTGATTCGGTCGTATACACCTGCCCCCGATACGGTTTTCCATCGGGATACCGCATGGCGGGGAACGTGTCACCGTACGTAAAGCTGATCACTTCGGGCCTGAAAACGGCCAGCGGGATTTTCAGTTCACGCCCTTCTCGATACCACTCCATCACCCAGGGACAGGACCCCAGGATCATGTAATGAGGCCATTGGCGGCGCGGTTTTCCTCCCTTTTCGATGAACAGCCTTCGGACTTTATCTTCCAGTGCCCTCCTGATCCCCAGATAATCACAGGCACGCTGGCTCGCAAAGACGTCGCCTCTCCGCCGTATTTCGTCGAGGATTCTTTCGGCCTCTTCCAGGGGCAAACCGGAAAGGCTCACAAAAGGCCCCTTCGAGAACTCGTAATAGTGGCAAAGAAACTCCGGGCACACTGTCACGGTCGTCATTCTGAGCGCAGCGAAGAATCCAAGATCGTCATTCTGAGCGCAGCGAAGAATCTCTGAGTTTCTCCATCAGGAAATCGTATGCCCGCCTCCCGCTGATCTGATGGCGTCCTTCAAAGTAGTCTGTTTCTAACTGGTCCGGCGCTCCAAACACCCGGTACACTGCTCTTGCCCTGGCAACGCTCTTCTTCACGGCCTCGAACGGGAAAATGGGATCATGGTCCCCGGCCTCGACCAGGAGCGGACGGGGCGCAATCAACCCTACCAGGTCATACATCTCGCCGAACTGATGGAGCCCGGGCACGAAATTGCACGCACAATGCGACATCGCCAGGATGCTGTCCCGGAACGTGGAGTAGTAACCGCTGATGACGCAGGCCCGGATGCGCTCGTCCAGGCAGGCGGAGAAAAACGTGTGCAGCCCCCCGCCCGAGATGCCCATAGCCCCCAACCGCGCGACGTCCACGTCCCCTCGGCTCTCCAGGTAATCCACCAACCGCTTGCTATCGTGGACGCGCAGTCCGACGACGGAGCCACCCAGATGAAACGCGAGCATGGCGGTGTGGGTGCACGTGGTGGGGACGTCCTGGCCGATCGCCGTATTCAGGTACGAGAAATCGGTCTGCCTTTCGCCGAAGCACGAGATCTCCGGCGCGGCCACCGCGAACCCCCGCCGGCACAGCGCCACGGCGAAATCCTTGTGGTAGCCATCGGGTGTGCTCCGTTCCTGGCCGTCTTCCCACAGGCCCACAATGTCTTTGACGCCGTAGCCGTGCCCATGAAACGCGATGACCACCGGGAAAGGCTTTTCGCCATGCTTCGGGATCAGCACGTAGACGGGCATCAGCGAGTCCCTGGACGTGCGGAGCAGTATTTTCTCCCGCACGTAGTCGCCCCGGTCCACCTCCTCGATCTTTGTAGGCGCAAGGTCAGCCGCGGGCAGCGACTGGAACCCCACCGCGCGGGCCAGCGCCTCCCTCGTCCTGGCCTGCCATTCCCTGGCCTCCGCCGGGCTCTGGGCGCAGAAGCGATACGGCGCTTCCTCCGGAGCATATAACTTCCACAGGCCGTATGCCGGTTGTAGGTCCTTCAATTCTCGATAGTCAAGGACCGTCGTGCTCATTCCGCAAACCTGTACCCATACCACTTCACTCGCTGGTTGCCGGAAACCACACCCTGAGGGTCTCGCGCAGACGCACAAAGGCCGGATCTCTGCAGTCGGCCAACCCTACACAACGAGCCAGCCTCATGAACAAAGCGGACGAGCGGCGTTTACGGGTGCGATACAGCACTTTCTCCAGAAGTTCCTTGGGGTGTGTGGGCTTTGCTGCACTTCGACCAGTAGCCCTCCTGTTCCGCTAATTCTCTGATCTGCTGCCAGGTCATACCCAACTCAATGGGTACGTGAGGTGAGTTTGCCCAAACCCATACTTCCAACTCTGGAGTCAGGACAATGACCGCACTTCGCCCCTGCCAACCAGCCGGTCCAGGTCTGTCTGAATCGTCTGTTCGATCTTTGCAACACTGCCAGGGCTGCCCTCCCAGGCGACGTCGAGCAACGCCAGCGCATAGTGATATTGGCCGGTGAATGCCACCAGAAATACTCCAGCCTGCCGATAGACACCAGGATCATGATTGGGATGACGGAAGATGTCGAACGTAATCGGTCTGATTCCGAGAGCCTCCCGCCTTGCATCCAGTAAAGTCTGGATGGTCTTCTCCTGTTGAATGTCAGCAACCAGGATCACCAGGTCCTTCATCCCAGCACCCCTGAGGCATAGAGCGTCCCCAGATCAATCTCCCCCTTCCACTCGCGCAGGCGAGGATGATCACGGCCACTCACTACGTCTACAGCCCCGGATGGATTCCTGGCAAAGCAAAGGATCTGCTCCCGGCTAGCCAGCCCCAGAATCAAGGGGGAGTGTGTGGCGATGAGCACCTGCCCATCGTACACGGAGGAAAGGGACTGGAACACGGCTTCAATCGCCCGCGGATGGATGCCATTCTCCGGTTCTTCGATCAAGTAGATGCCCTCGTGTTCAGGCAGATAAGCCAACAACGTCAGCGCCAATAAGCGCAAGGTGCCATCGGAAAGAAGCCACGAAGGGACCGCATCTCCGCCACCAGTATATTGCACGGCCAGGTATAGGTGCCGGTCCTCGGGCCGCTCAATGACGTTAATCGTCTGAACGTCAGGCAACACAGTACGGATGTGATCCACCCAGGTCTGGAAAACGGTCGGGTGCTGCTGCTTGAGGTCTTGCACGACCAATGGCAAGTTGGAGCCATCTACACGGAAGGTGCGGGGCTCTGACGGACTGGATGGACTGCGCATCGCTATGCTGTTCAAAGCCAAGATGTGGACACCTTCCATCAACAAGTTGCGCACCCACATCGTTACAGGAAAACGCTCCACGTCCTGAGGTAAGCCAGCCAAGGCCGCTTTACGCAACCCGACGCGAAACATTATATTCCAGTCAGTGATTTCTGAGCGGAAATAGTCGTTGCCTGACTCTGACACCTTGTTGACGATCTTACGCCAACCTTTCGGGGTTTTCTTCTTTCCCGGTGCGCTGAAAATTTTCGTAGGCGCAGTTGGTTCGGTGGGGAAAAGCTCCAGTTGCGAACGGACCGGTCGCAGTCTGCTCTCCATCATAGGGCAAAGCCACAATGTTTCCCCCGCAATTACCAACTCTCCATTCTTCTCACCCCTGCCAAAGGCCACTTCATAGCGTATCCGTTCGTAGTTACTGTTGTCCAGACGACGTAGCCGGGAAGGGACGCGCAATTCCACAGCCAGTTCAAAGCGATCGGTACTCTGGTTGAAGATGAGTTCATCCACGGTAGTCGCCCGGCCACGTGGGTGGCGTGGATTGCGGAGAAGGGCCTCATCCAGGCCATCCCGCACAAAGTCTCCCAACAATGCCACTACATCCAGAAAGGAACTCTTACCTGAAGCATTCGGGCCGACCAACACCTGGAATCGCTCCAGGGGCTGATTCACGTACTTCAGACACCGGTAATTGAGCGCTTCAATCCGGCTGATCATACCTTACCTCGCTTTCGTCCCACTTCTCTGCTGGTCAATCATCCTATGGTGCCTGTAGTATACTCAACTCAGGAAAGCGGTCAAACGAAAGGACGCGAAAACGCGAAGTGTCAGTTGACCGTTCCGCTTACCAATGCTACAATGTGCAGTATGAGTATGCCAGAAATTGGCCTCTCCACCGCCGCTCTCTACCCTGACTACCTGACCGAGGACGCCTTGACGACCATCGCGGACCTGGGGTTCCGCGTCGCCGAGGTCTTCCTGCAGGCCGAGGAAGAACACTCCCTGGCCTTCGGCGCGGAACTCAACCGGCGGCGACACGCTCTGGGGCTGCACGTGCACTCGCTACACCTCTACGCCATCTACTTCGATCTCTGGTCGCCTTACTCCCGCATGGTAGACGAGACGCGCGACCGCTTCCGGCGTTTGCTGGAGATCGCTGCCCTGTTAGAAGTACGCGCGCTCACCTGGCACGGGCTGCGCTACGGCATGGAGAACCCTCACCTGGTGAGTGCCTTCTTCGACAGCGCGGCCTGGGCCGGCGAGCAGGCGCTTGCCGCAGGCTGCACGCTGTGCATCGAAAACGTCAGTTGGTGCTACCTGCGCACCCCCGAGCAGGTCGCAGCCATCCGGCAGGCAGGCCTGCCCGTCGGCTTCACCTTCGACGCCTTCCAGGCCGGCGAAAGCGACACCGACCCTGCCGCACTCATCCACGCCATGGACAGCCGCCTGGCCACCGTACACCTGGCCGACTACGCTCCCACCGGGCCGCGCCATCTGCTGCCAGGTGAAGGTGTCCTGGACTGGCACGCCATCCTGCGCGCGCTGCAGGCCGTAGGCTACAAGGGGCCGCTCATCCTCGAACCGGCCTACGTCGAAGACACAATCACCCTCCTCCACGCCCGCGATTTTGTGCAGCAAGTATTGACCAATGTGGCATATACCGGTAACCGAACCGCTTCCTGACCAGACCTGTAGGCTGTGTGGCGCCCGCTCGCGCCTCATCGCCGCCCACCTGGGCGTGTGCCTGGACTGCATCCGCCAGCGCCCCCAGGAGGCACTGCCGGTTGCTGCTGCTGCCCACGTGGCCGCCCGCCGCCTCCTGGCCAAACGGGGCACCGTCGTCTGCTGGGAGACCAACGGCACCGCCCATCCTCGCCTGATGAAATCGGCAACCGCCACCTGCTTTCGCACGACTACTGAGCAACCTTCGCAAGGTTGTCGTGATTTGACAAGATAGAACATCTGTGCTACACTGGCACACGGTATAATATGACAAGAGGAGGGCAATATGGTTAAAGATGGAGCGGAAAAAGCGCTCGAGATGGCACTGGCGAACCTGACCAAGCGGTTTGGTGAGGGCACCGTGATGCGCCTGGGGGAGGCGACCCACCTGCAGGTCGAGGTCATCCCCACCGGTTCGCTGGCACTCGACGCCGCCCTGGGCGTGGGCGGCGTCCCGCGCGGCCGCGTCACCGAAATCTACGGCCCGGACGGCGCTGGCAAGACTACGCTGGCCCAACATATCGTCGCCGAGGCTCAGAAACGTGGCGGCGTGGCGGCCTACATTGACATGGAACACGCGCTCGACCCCACCTATGCCGCCAGGTGCGGCGTGGCCGTGGACGACCTGCTCATCTCCCAGCCCGATACCGGCGAACAGGCGCTGGAGATCGCTGAGGCACTCATCCGTTCCGGCGCGATGGCCATCATCGTGATAGACTCGGTGGCCGCGCTGGTGCCCCGCGCAGAGATCGAGGGGGAGATGGGCGACTCGCACCCCGGTTTGCAGGCACGGCTGATGAGCCAGGCGCTGCGCAAACTGAGCGGTGCCATCAAGCAGTCGAACACGGCGCTGATCTTTACCAACCAGTTGCGGGAAAAGATCGGCGTGATGTTCGGCAACCCGGAGACGACGTCTGGCGGGCGGGCGCTCAAGTTCTACGCCTCGGTGCGGCTGGACGTCCGGCGCATCGCCGCCATCAAAGAGAAGGGGGAAGCGATTGGCAACCGGACGCGGGTGCGCGTGACGAAAAACAAGGTAGCGCCGCCGTTCCGGGCAGCCGAGTTCGACATCATGTTCAACGAAGGGATCAGCAAGTCGGGGGACTTGCTGGACATGGCGGTGGAATTAGGCGTGGTCGAGAAGCGGGGTTCGTACTTCTATCGCGGGGAAGAGAGCCTGGCGCAAGGGCGCGAGAACGCCAAGCAATTCCTGCGCGACCACCCCGACCTGGCCGACCAGGTCGAAGCCGCCGTGCGCGAGCGGATGCAGTTGGGGAGCGTGCCTCTACCTGCGGCGGGCGGCGAAAGGTTGGACGAACCAGAAACGCCGGAGGGCGCATTCGAAGAGTAAAGCGTACCGGCCGTTCGCCATTCGCCATGCGCCATTCGCTTGACATCTTTGCCCAATTCGCGTACCATTTGGAGCGTGTACACCGCAGGCGTGGACGTCGGCGCGATCACAGCCAAGGCCGCCATCTTTGGCGACGGAGACTTGCTCGCCACGGCGGTCATCTTTGCCGGATACGAGCGGGCGGCTGCTGCCCTCCAAGTGCTCGAGCGGGCGCTGGCGCAGGCGGGGCTTGCCCGCGAGCAAATCGCCCGCCTGGCCGCCACCGGCTACGGCCGTGTGCAGGTTCCCGGAGCCGACCGTACCGTCACCGAGATCACCTGCCACGCCCGGGGCGCGCATTACCTCTGCCCCGGCGTGCGCACCGTGATTGACGTCGGCGGGCAGGACAGCAAAGGCATCGCCGTCGGTACGGGCGGCCGGGTGCTCGACTTTGTGATGAACGACAAATGCGCCGCCGGCACCGGGCGCTTCCTGGAGGTGATGGCGCACGCGCTGGAAGTGGACCTGGCCGACTTTGGCTCGCTCGCCCTCGCTGCCCCACGTCGTGCCAGGATCTCCAGCACCTGCACCGTCTTCGCCGAATCGGAGGTCGTCACCCATCTGGCTGCTGGCGTGCCCCGGGCCGAGATCGCTGCTGGCATCCACGAGGCCATCGCCGCCCGCATCGCGACCATGCTCGGGCGCATCCCTGTACAGGACAGGGTCGTGCTGACCGGCGGCGTGGCCTGCAATACAGGTGTGGCCCGCATGCTGGAGGAGAAACTGGGCCATACGATCGTCGTACCGGAGCACGCTCAACTGGCCGGCGCTATCGGCGCAGCGCTCATCGCCCGGGAGTGAAGATGCCGCCTGAAACCCTCCCCACCCCACAGCTCACGACTTACGACCTGCAATCCGCGATCCGCGATTTGCGATTTGCGATTTGCGATTTGCAGTCCGCAGGCAATCCGCGATCCACGATTGGTTTCCTCACCGCCTACGTGCCGGAGGAACTGTTCCACGCGGCGGGCTTTACGCCCGTGTTCGTCTTCCACACGCCAGACGACTACGGGCACGCCCGTGCCCACCTGCCTGGCTTTACCTGTTGGGTCGCCGGTTCTGCACTCGACCAGGCGCTGGCGGGCAAACTGGATGGGCTGGCCGGGATGGCCGTCGCCCAGACCTGCGACACGATCCAGGGATTGGTAGACCTGTGGCGGCGGAACGTGGCCCACATCCCGCTCCTTCACTTTGGGATGCCATTGCGCCTGGACAGCCCCTCCTCCCGCTCCTATCTCCTGGCCGAACTCCGCTCGCTGCGCGAGCGCGTCCAGGCGCTGGCCGGCCGCCCCATCCCCGACGACGCATTGCAAGCGAGCAGCGCGCTCTACAACCGCACCCGCGCGCTGGTCCGCTGCCTCTACGCTCGTGCTGGGGATCTGGCCCCGCCCGACCTGTACGCGCTCGTGCAGGCCGCTTTCCAGACGCCGAAGGAGACGTACAACGACCACGTAGCCCGGCTGCTCGAGCAGCCTTTCGTTCCCCCGATTGGGAAGGAGCGGGAAAGGGCACCTCGTCTCCTGCTGGTCGGCTCCGCGCTGGCCGACCCTGTCCTCCTCGACGTCATGGCACAGACCGGCGTTTGCACGGTCGGAGACCTGTTGGACCTGGGGGAGCGCTACTTCGCAGTGGACACCGCTGAGGACGGCGACCCGCTCGCAGCACTGGCCGGCCGGCTGCTGGCGCTCGTGCCCACCCCGACCAAACATCACGCTCAGTCCACGCGCGCTGCCCACCTGCTGTCGCTCGTGCAGGAGCGGAACGCCGACGGTGTCGTCTTTGTCCGTCAAAAGTTCTGCGAACCCCACGGCTTCGATTACGTGCAACTGGCCCACGCGCTGGAGCGGGCCGGCGTGCCCCACCTGCTGGTCGAACTGGAACAGGCCTCTCAGGCCGGCCAATTGCGCACGCGGGTGGAGGCGTTTGTAGAAATGCTCGGCTAATGGTATAATCAATCCAAAGATGGGACAAATTTGGCCCAAATCCAGGACGGATCGTGAGCCTTCGAGACATTCTCAGTGAGAGAGCGAAACAAGAAGGGCTTCCTAGCCAGGTATTGATCAAGGAAGCACTTCAGGTCTACGCCCTGTCCGAAGTCTACGGCCAGCCGGAGTCGCACGATATCACTTTCCAGGGGGGCACCTGCCTGAGGTTGGTGTACGAGGGGGCACGGTACTCGGAAGGCGTGGATTTCGTGACGTCGCTGGAAGTGAATCATCTGGAGTCACTCTTCCGGAAAGTGCAGCAGGGGCTGCTCCGCGTTGGCCCTCTGTTCGAAGGAGACATTGAGGGCCGTATCCAGAAAGAAGGCACTGGGCTCGTGCGCTGGCAGGTGCGCTGCCGTGCCACAGGCATACCGTCTACCTTCGTCAACGTCGAGTTTGGGTTCTATCCGGCCTACACTGTCCGGGTCGCGCCACTCCGCATCCCGGCCAACCTGCCAGGGATCCCTCTGGTGTTGGTGCGAGCGGAAGCGCCGGAGGAGATCATGGCTGATAAAGTCGCCGCTATCGCTGGCCGGCCCTACGTCAAGGGCCGGGACATCTTCGACCTCTGGCTACTTCAAGAAAGAGGCGTCCAGTTGAACCGCGCCCTGGTGGAGAGAAAATTCGCCGACTACGCGGTACCTGCCGACGGCTTGAGCCGGAATCTACCACGTATCACGCCTGAGATGGTCGGCCTGGAGTTGGAGCGTTTCCTTCCCAAGAGATACCGCACCCTGCTTCAGGGAGAAGCACTGGAATCGTTGGTTGCCGGAGTAAAACGGCTACTTGAAACGATGACATGAAGTATTTCACGTTCGACCGCTGGATTGACATCCTGCAGCAATTGGGCAGGCAGGGAGGGCGTATCCTGACGCTGCAGGCGCTTTCCCTGGCCTCTGGCCTGCGCAAGGAAGCCATCCGCAAGGCACTGTGCCGGTTGGAGATGAAAGGGTACGTCAAGCGACTGGGAAAAACACTCTACGCCAACAGTCTTTTCCCACCCACACTGGAAGAGGTAGCGATGATCCTGGGACGGCCCTGTTATATCTCATTCGAGAGTGGGCTGGAACGTCACGGCCTGATCGCTCAGATGCCCCTCGTCCTCACTTGTGCTTCGGCCGTACAGTCCGGCCGCCGGGAGACCCACTTGGGCGAAATCGTCTTTCACCGCCTTCAGCCGTCCCTGTTTTTTGGCTACGCTCCGAGCGACGGAATCCTGTGCGCCGAGCCGGAGAAGGCCGTACTCGACTTCGCCTACATCAGCCTCAAGACCAGGGGAGGACTTGCCGCCCTGGACGAACTGGCATGGGAAAGACTGGACTGCAACAGGCTTGAGGCATGGGCACAACATTACCCCCGCAGTGTGCGAAACAGCCTGTCTCCCTGGGTCGCCTGTCACCAACACACAACCTGAGGCCCGAAGATGTCCGAATATCCCCGCCTGCAGACACTCGCAGAGATCAACCGCGTGATGGCGCGCTATTACGTGCAGCGCAAGATCATGGCGCACTTCAAGCCGCTGGCCTACGTCACCAGCGGCGCGCCGGTCGAGATCATGGAAGCGCTGGGCATCCTCACGCTCTACCCGGAGAACTATGGCGCGCTGTGCGGCGCGCGCAAAGCCGCCGTCCACCTGTGCCAGGTGGCCGAGGCGACCGGCTACCCGGCCGACCTGTGCTCCTACGCGCGCAGCCACATCGGGGCCGTGCTCCAGCCCAAAGATGCGCCGCTCAACGGGATGCCCCGCCCTGACCTGCTGGTGTGCTGTAACAACATCTGTGGCACCGTGCTCAAGTGGTACGAGGCGCTGGC
>Ga0315285_10000707_pt1 | contig 34876 bp, 33 predicted proteins | sample YL17G09_36_MG_FD_203698 | JGI IMG/M metagenome (GOLD analysis project Ga0315285, IMG submission 203698) | Sediment microbial communities from Yellowstone Lake, YNP, Wyoming, USA - YL17G09_36 | ecosystem: Environmental > Aquatic > Freshwater > Lake > Sediment | place: USA: Wyoming | collected...
ATTTCGGATTGCAGATTTCGGATTGCGGATTTCAAGCACCGCGACGTTTGAAATCCGCAATCCGCAATCCGAAATCCGCAATTCCACATGCCTGGCGAGGGAATCAGCGTTGCGTTAATTGGGACGGGCTTCATGGGGCGGGCACACAGCCATGCGTACCGCAACGTGGCGTCCATGTTTCCGGAATGCCCGCGGCCGCGCCTCAAACTGATTTGCGGCCGCGACCGGGAGCGCGCCGAAGCGCTGGCCGCCCGCTTCGGTTGGGAAGAAGTATCGACATCGTGGGAAGAGGCCGTGCGGCGCGCCGGCGTGGACCTGGTGGACGTCAGCGTGCCGGGCGCGCTGCATGCTCCGGTGTCCATCGCCGCGGCCTGCGCCGGCAAGCACGTGCTGTGCGAGAAGCCGCTGGCCAACAGCCTGGAGGAGGCGCGGGCCATGCTGGCCGCGGTGCGCGAGGCGGGTGTCCTGCACATGGTGCAGTTCAACTACCGGCGCGTGCCGGCGGTGGCCCTGGCCCGGCAGATGCTCGACGAGGGCCAACTCGGCACGCTGTATCACTATCGCGCCCGCTACCTGCAGGAATGGGGCGTCTACCCGCAGGTCCGCGCCCCCTGGAAGCTGGACAAGGAACAGGCGGGCTCCGGCGCGCTCGGCGACCTCGGCTCGCACATGATCGACCTGTGCCGCTATCTGGCCGGAGAAATCAGGGAAGTCACGGGGATGACCGAGACGTTCGTGAAAGAGCGGCCTGGGAGCGCGGGCGTCCCGCCCGCCGGTCCCGCGGCGAAGGCCGAGGCGGGCGGGACGCCCGCGCTCCCAGGCGCCGTGATCAAGGTGACCGTGGACGACGCCGCCTTGTTTCTGGCCCGGCTCGAGAATGGCGCGCTGGCCTCCTTCGAGACCACGCGGCTGGCGGCGGGCCGCAAGAACCACAATTTCTTTGAAATGAACGGCAGCCGCGGCTCGCTTTACTTCGACCTGGAGCGGCTGAACGAGCTGAATTTCTATTCGCTGGACGATCCGCCCGGGCGGCGCGGCTTTCGCAACCTGCTGGCCACCGCCCCGCAGCATCCCTATGCCGCCTCCTGGTGGCCCGACGGCCATCTTCTGGGCTGGGAGCATTCTCACACCCATGCGATCCGCGACTTCCTGGTGGCCATCGGCCAGGGCCAACTGCCCCGCCCGAATTTCGAAGACGGCGTGAAGTGCCACGCGGTGCTGGACGCCGTGGAGCGCTCCGTTGCTTCCCGCCGCTGGGAGGCAGTGGCTGACTGAGACTGACGGCTGGCGGCACGCCCGAGTCGTCAACAGAGCCGCGAGGTCGCCGCGGCGACCGAGCGGGTGCTGGCGCTGCGCTGCGTTGGCCCTGCGGGGCACCCGCTCGCTGACGCTCGCGGCTCTGTTGTCTTGAATGGAGTTTTGCAAGTACCTCAGCCGTCAGCCGCTACCGTTGTCCCGGTCTTGAGTAAGGGGCGGCGAAATTGGTATGATTAGACCTGGGAAGGGTAGGCTTTTCTCAAGGTACCACCGAGACATGGAGACGGTGCTCGACTATCGAAGTTGCGCGTCCCCCGGGGCGCTGTCGCTCGGGCGCCGATTTCTTCCTGCCTCCGCGGTCCGCCTTCCCAATTCCAAAGCGCATAGTTGAAACGATACGCACATGAGTGAGGAGCACGTACCTGTTCTGGTTCTGAACGCCACCTACGAGCCGATCAATGTGTGCGCCGCCCGCCGGGCCCTGGTCCTTGTCCTGAAAGGTGTTGCCTCCGCCGAAGAAGAATCCCGCCTGGTTTTCCGTTCCCCTTTGCGCAGCTTCCGGGTGCCCTCGGTGATCCGCCTGCTGGAATACCGGCGCATCCCGTTCCAGGGCCGCGCGCTGTCACGGAAGAACATCCTGATGCGGGACCGCAACACGTGCCAGTTTTGCGCGCGTGTTTTGCCCGCCTCGGAACTGACGCTGGATCACATCGTGCCGCGCGCGCGCGGCGGTGAATCGACCTGGGACAACCTGGTGGCCTGTTGTCATCCGTGCAACAACAGGAAAGGGGACCGGTCGCTGGAAGAGGCGGGCATGAAACTGCTGCGCCGTCCGCGCTCCTTCACGCTGCATACCAGCCGGCAACTGATGCGCATGATGGGCAGGAAAGACGAGGCCTGGCGCAAGTACCTCTTCTTTTAGACCTGAGACCTGGGACCAGCCTCCAAGCTGAGCTTAGGCGTAGCTGCTGCCGGCCGATGCGCGGCCGGCGCGCTCCTTGGCCACGCGCTCCAGGTAACCGCTGGCGCGGAAGGCGGCCAGCGGGTCCTCGGCCAGGCCTTGGGCCCGCCGCCACCCGCGGATGGCAGGCCGCACATCGGTGCTGAAGGCGTCCTTCAGAATGTTCTCGGCGTCGATCAGCCGCTGCTCGTTTTGCGCCCTGGCCAGCGCCGGGAAGTCCACGATGGCGGCCTTGGCGTAGATCTCCTGCGCCGTCATCACCGTCTGGATCATTTCCTCGATCTTGTTCTTCAGGTTGTGGCTCTGATCGACCATGTAGGCGATATCGGCCGTCTTGCCGGTCTCGAACTCGAAGAAGCGGATCTCGGCGAAGATGCGGAACAACTGGTAGGGATCGATGGATCCCATGGTCAGGTCGTCGTCGGCATAGCGGCGGTCGTTGAAGTGAAACCCGCCCAGCATGTCCTCGCTGAGCAGCCAGGCGACGATCTGCTCGATGTTCTGCGCCTGGTAATGATGGCCGGTGTCCACCAGCACCCTGGCTTGCGGTCCGGCGTAGCGGGCCAGCAGCAGCGACATGCCCCAGTCGGCGATGTCGGTGTGGTAGAAAGCCGGCTCGAAGGGCTTGTACTCGACCAGCATGCGCTGGTTGGGGGCCATGGCCGCATGGGTCTTGCGGAGTCCTTCGGCCATCCACTGCTTTCGGGCCCGGATGTTGGCCGTGCCGGGGAAGTTCGAGCCGTCGGCGAACCACAGCGAGAGGTCGCGGCTGCCCAGTTCCCTGGCGATGCGCACCGAGTCGAGCAGGTGCTGGAGGGCGGCCTGGCGTACCGATTCCTGCTCGTTGCACAGCGAGCCGTGCTTATAGATCTGGTCCTGGAACACGTTGGGATTGATCGCGCCCGCCTTGACGCCGTATTTCTTACCAAGCGCGTCGATGTCGGCGGCGGTCACGCCGGCCGGCACGTCCCACAACACGTGCAGCGCCACTGTCGGGCAGCACCCGGTGAACAGGTGCACCTGACCGGCATCGGCGAATTTCTCTTCGGTGGTTTTGGCCGCTGTGGGCTGGACGAATTTGCCGAAGCGCGTCCCGGTGTCGGCGAAACCCCAGGACGGCAGTTCAATCTTGAGCGTGTTGAGTGCTGTTGCGATGGTCTCAGTGTCTGAAGCAGGCATGATCTCTCCTTCCCGCGAACTACTTAATCACAACACGCCTGCTGTCGCAACGCGATTCGCGGTGGTTTTACACCGCAGAGGGCATGCCCTTCTCTGCGTTTCCTCTGCGTCCTCTGCGTCTCTGCGGTGAGGCTCTCCTTTTTATTTGCCGCCGGCTTTCTTGAGCAAGTCGCGGGTCAGGGACAGGGCACGGCTGCGGAGCAGGTTCCCTTTCTCCAGCCGGGAAGGGTCGGAGCGGAGCTGGGGCTGAATCTGCAGGACCTGGCGCATGGCCGCCTGCGCTTCATCGTGCAGGCCGTTGGCCGCCAGGGCGGCCGCCAGCGCCAGCAGCGTTGTTTCCTGCTGGGGCGCCAGCTCGGCGGCGCGCCGGGCATAGGCCAGCGCGTCGGCGGGCCGGTTCTTTTCCAGCAGCGCCAGCGCCACGCAGTTATGGTGCGCGGGATTGCCCGGCTGCAGCCGCAAGGCGGTGCCGCACTCGTTGATGGCCTCGTCGTAGGCGCCGGTGGCGTACAAGGCCAGGCCCAGTTGGCCCTGCGTGTCCACCATCTGCGGCCGGATCTTGAGCGCCTGGCGGAATTCGGGGATGGCCTGGTCCGGCCGCCCGCTCAGCATCAGCGCCATTCCCAGGTAGCTTCGTGGCTCCGGCCATTCCGGACGCCCCTCGGCGACGCGCCGGAAATACACGGCTGCTTCCTGGAGTTCACCGTTCCATAGCAGATGGATGGCGAGTTGGTAGCAGGCTTCCAGGAAGTCGGGGCGGGCCTTGACCGCTTCTTTCAGGAACTTCAGGTGATCCGGCCCTTCCGGTCCGATGAGCCCGAGGAAGTAGAACAGGCCCGCGCGCTGGTCCGCCGGCAGGCGGTCGGCGATGCCCTCCAGTTGCTTGACGCACTCGGGCAAGACCTGCTTCCATGCTGCCTGCCCGGCCTCGCCGGAGGGCTGGTTCAGCGTACCGACGGCCGCTTCCACCGGCCGCGTCTGCCGGTTCATCGCCATGCCGGCGGCGGTCAGGCACTGCGCGTGCATGGCCAGCACCGGGATGGGCGAGGCCGCCGCCACCGGGCGCAGCACTTCCATGCCCGTGGCCGGGTCGCCGGCGGCCAGCAACGCCAGCCCGTTGGCGATGGCCTGGCGGGCTGCCTGCTCGCCGGCGGGCGCCTGGGGGCGCCCGCCGGCCGCCAGGCCAACCAAAACAAATATCGCCGCAAGTGTTTTTTTCCGCATTGAGCCTATTCTATCCCCCTCTCCACGGAAGCGGGAGCGAAAACGCCGGGGACGCAGAGCACGCCGGGGCACGCGGAGAATTGGCCTGTCTCTGCGGTGAGTCGCCGTGCGCGGCCGTCTCAGTTCCGTGCTGGACAATTGGCGGAGGCGGCGTTATTTTGTGTGGCTCAAGGTCGGGCCAGCATGCAGGAAGAGGGTAATGCGGCGCCGGATGCCGAACGTCCAAGCCCTGGGAGAGCCCCGGTGATAACACTGTTCGGTAAGCGGATGCCGATGGAGCCGGAAGCGGAAGGCAGGGCCCGCCGCGAGGGTTACGAGGGCTACGACAGCAGCGGAGAGCGCCGCGTTTTCTGGCTGGTGGCCATCCTGTTCCTCGGGTTCCTGGCCGCCGTGGCCGCCGCAATCTACTACCGGGCTGCCCCGCGGAGCCGGCCGGCGACAACCGGCGGCCCGTCCACGGCCAGGGAGGCGGCGGCGGCACAAGCGCCTCCGTCGGTGAAGGCCGCGCCGCCTGCGCCGGCGGCGCTTCCGTCCGCCGCCGCGCCGGCCAGGCCGCAAAGCACTGGGACGGCCGGTTCTCGGCCACCAGCGGCGGCGCCGAAAAAGGCGGCGGCCACGGCGCGGCGCGGGCGGGCGGCTGCCAAGCAAGCCGCGCGCGCTCGTGCGCTGGCCCGCGCCGCCGCCGCGGCCGATAGGGCGGCATCGCCGCAGAAGGAATACCTCCGGCGGCTGCGCGAGCAGCGGGAACAGTACGAGCGCGACAGGGCCCGGGGCAAATACCAGGAGTTCCCCAAGTAATGTTTTCCTTCACTGCCCGCATCCACGAGGCCATCGACACGGCCGCGCGGGCCCACGAAGACCAGGCGCGCAAGGACCGCGACCGCCACATCCCTTACGTGGCGCACGTTTTCGGTGTCGCCTGCCTGCTGGCCGAGTTCGGTTTCGACGAAGACATCGTCATCGCCGGCCTGCTCCACGATGTGCTGGAGGACCGGCCCCACTTCGCGGCCGAAGTCGAACAATTCGGCGCGCGCGTGGCCGGCCTGGTTCGGATTGTCACCGAACGCAAGCGGGATGACGCCGGAAACGAGCGGTCGTGGGCGGTGCGCAAGGAAGAGTACATCGAGCGCCTGCGGATGGCGCCGCCGGAGGCCAAGGCCATCTCCTGCGCCGATAAGATCCACAATATGCAATCGATCCTGCTGGCGCTGGACCGGGGCGGGAGCATCTGGCAGGAGCTGAAAGCGTCCCCCGAAAAACAGGTGGACCGGATGCGGCGCCTGCGGGCCGCACTGGCCGAGGGCTGGCAGCACCCCATCCTGGGCCGCTTCGATGCCGTCCTGGGCGAGCTGGAACGCCGCGTGCGCCCCTGAGAAAGGGAATCGAACTGAGAACTGACAACTCACTTCACCGAGGCGGGAAGCGCGCGGCTCTCGAGAACCTGGTCGATGAGGCCGTATTCGATAGCCTGCTGGGCATTGAGGATGAAGTCGCGCTCCACGTCGTGTTCCAGCTTGTTCAGCGGTTGGCGGGTGTGTTCGGCCAGCAGCCGGTTCACTTGCTCGCGCATTCGCAGGATTTCGCGGGCGTAAATGTCGATCTCGGTGGCCTGCCCGGAAAGGCCGTACATGGAGGGCTGGTGGAGCATGACGCGGGAGTGCGGCAGGGCGAACCGCTTGCCGGAAGCGCCGGCCGCCAGCAACAGGGCGGCCATGCTGGCGGCCTGCCCCAGGCACATGGTGCTCACGTCGTTAGGCACGAACTGCATGGTGTCGTAAATGGCCATGCCGGCGGTGATGGAGCCGCCCGGGCTGTTGACGTAAAGCGAAATGTCGCGCTCGCGGTCTTCGGCCGCCAGGAACAGCAATTGGGCGATGACCAGGTTGGCCACGTCGTCGTCGATGGGCGTGCCGATGAAAATGATGTTCTCGCGCAGCAGCCGCGAATAGATATCGAAGGCCCGCTCCCCGCGCGACGTGTTCTCCACCACCATCGGGACCAGCATTTGGCTTCGGTCTCTCCCCTCATCCATGTTATCGCCAAAGCGGGGGGGCGGCAACCGCGGGCCCGTGGCGGGTCTCAGAAACAGGTTGACAATGGCGAAGGCAGAAGGCGGAAAGCGGAAGGCAGAAAGCAGAACGCAGCAGGTGTGGTTCGCCGCCTTCTGCTTTCTGCCTTCCGCCTTCCCCGTTGTAAGGCCGTATGCCGGACGGCACACTAACCGGTCTGGGGTTTGATGCGCTTGACGTTGCCCGGCAGCTTGAGTTTGAACTGATCGTCGGAGACAGGCCCGTTGATTTTCACCGAACTGTATTGGGCGATCAGGTAGTCGCCGCTCGGTTCGGTAAAGACCTGCTGCACCGGCTGCCAGGTTTTCCTCGACAGCCAGAGCTCGACTTTCCTGAGGTGGTGAGCGAGGGTGGGGGACTTGGGGGCCAGTTCCAGCTTTACGGTATCGGCGTCGCCGAGCCTGGCCGGGCCCATCAGCGTGACGCTATAAGCATTCTGCAATTCGCGCCCCGAGGTGCCGAAACCCAGCAGAAGGAACTGCTCCAGCGCCTGCTTGTTCTTTCCCAGTTCGTACTCCTCCACCTGCTTGATGGCCGGCCGGTAGATGTAGCCCTTGTCGCCGGTGAACAACACCAGCTTCTGGGACGGGTCGCGGATATCGATTTTCACCTTGAAGTCGCGCCTGCCCTTGGTCCTCTTGAAATAGATGAAGCCCTTTTCCACCGACTTGTCGTCCACGATGATGGTGACCTTGGTATAGACCAGGTCGGCGACAACCGACTCGAATCCCTGCGCGGCCTTGTCCATGGAGGCCAGCACGTCGTTGAGGGTCAGGGCCGGCGCCTGGGCGGGGCTGGCCGGCGCCACGGCCCACACGGCCAGCAGGAAGAAGAGCAACGGGACACTCAGAGCGCGCTTCATTCTTGGCTGTTCTCGATCCAGACGGTATAGGCCTGGAGGTTGCCTTTGGCGTCAAATACCTTGTCGATCCGCCGGATGGTGACCGACCGGTTAGTCACCTGCTCCAGCACCTGCTCGGCATTCAACTCCAGGCTGCGCTTGCTGCCGCCCTCCAGCAATCTGGCTTCGATGCGGTAGCCGGTGCCTTCGACACCGCGGACCTCGTCCACCTGCCGGGCCTCGGTGAGCGTCGGGCGGTCGCGGAACAGGCGCGTTGGGGTCAGAAAGACGAAGGCCAGGATGAGCGCGCACATCAGGTCGTATTGCCAGGTGCCCCGCTCGTAGTTCCAGAAAATAAAGCCCCAAACGCCCCGCAGGATCTTCTTCATGACTGCTTCCGAGGTCCCAGTTTAGCCGCTCAGCGTTCCAGGTTCAACGTCCACCGCCGCCAGCCGACGGTCAGGGCTTTTTCGGCGGCGCCTTCTGCTGCGGTTGGTCGGTCACGCCCTCGTATTTGATGGTCGATTCGGCGGCGAAATACTTGTAGTCCTTGTAGGTGACGATCATCCGGATGCGCTGAGCGCCGGTGGAAAAGTGCAGGGTGTCGTCGGCCTTGGTATACGTCGGGAACCAGTACTTGCCGTCGATCTGTTCGCGGTAGGTCTCGAAGCGCGGGAACAGGTTTTCGTTCCCGCCTTTGCCCCGGATATCGGGAACGGCCTTGCCGTAAGTCTTGACGATCTGCAGGTCGCGGTCATCCACCCAAATCTGGCCCTCGAAGTAGCGCTGGCCTTTCTCGATGGTTTTCGGGGAGACGAAGAACACGTAGGTGTCGATCTCGTCCACCCGCTGGCGCCCCAGGTAGCGGATGCTGTACTTGTCGATGTCGTCGCTGGTCAGCACGAAGGGTTGGATGTCGCGCAGGTCGCGGTCGTCTTCGGGGGAAATGGAGATGCGGCGCAACGTGTTCTGCGGTGCGAACACCACCCTCTCGATCCGCTTGTGCTGCGGCGTGAAAATGATATCGGAAACCATTTCGTAGCTGCCCCCCAGCCCTCCGCCGTCGGACAACTCCTGCACCTTGACCGACTGGCGGTAGGTGTAGTTGTCGCGCGCCAGCTTGAACTCTTTTTCCTTGGCCGCGAACTGGCGGATGATTTCATCCACCGGCAGCGCGGGCGCCGCCTGGTTGCCGCCGGCCTGAGCTTGTGGCGCTGCCGGTGGCGCCTGCCGCGCCAGCGCTCGCTCCACCTGCACGCCCGCCGACACCACGGCGATCAAAACGGAAGCGACAGCAAAGGTTCGCATGCGATTCCCGCCTGGCAATTCATTATGCCACGCCAGCCATTGCGGATTGCGGATTTCGGATTGCGGATTTCAAGCCCGGTTGAAAGCCGCAATTTAAACAAAAGATGCGTGTTCGGGGCGAGGCGTTTCAACTCTTTGGCGAATCGCCAGTCTGATCCGGGCGCGAGGCTCGAAATCCGCAATCCGAAATCCGCAATCCGAAATCGGGAAGGGCGTTTCATTTCAAATACCCGGCCAACTGCTCCCCGATTTGCCGCGCGGCGGACGGCGGACCGGATGCCGCTCGCCAGGCAATCCGGAAGTGTTGCCAGGCCTGCGCGCCATCCAGCGGAGGAAACTGGATATTGAGCAGCGCCGATCTCGGCTGCCGCTCGACGCTGGCCTGCGCGGCCTCCACATCCCAGGCGATGGCCACGATCTGGTTGTTTCCGCAGGCGGCCACCCAGCCCGGACCTTGCTCGAAATCCTGATATGGCAACGAATGGACGCTGACGAACCGCTGCATCGGTGAGGGCCGCGTGAGGCGCACCTCGTACTGTGCCAGCAGGTAATCGCGTCCGCCGAACAGCATGATGGTTTTCAGGATTTGCGCGCCGGCCGGCAGTATGTCGGGCGCTTCGTAAGCCAGCCGCAAGACCGCCTCCGGCCCGCTTTGCTTGAGCCATTCGACGGCATACGGCCGGTTGTGCAGCCCGAACGCGCCGCGCAGCCGCAGTTTGCTGGCGCCGGGCGCCTGCTCGTAATAGCTGAAGCGGTCGCGGAAAGCGCCCACCGTGGTGGTCAAGTTCCGCCCCGTCGCTTTGTCGATGATCTCAAAGGCGCGGCCGCCCGAGCCCGGGCTGAACACGGCCCGAAGCCGTTCGTTCTCGAGCAGGCATTCCTGCTCGCCATCCAGCCGAGCCGTCCCGCCATGTGGGATAAGCGAGCGTCCAGGCTCCTTGGGCTGGCGGCCGCTCCCTGACGGTCGCGGCTCTGTTCCGCCGGCGGCTCTCGGCAACCGAGCTGGCTCCGTGGGCTTGGCTCCGGACGGCTGCAGGCTCACGGTGAGCGTGCGAACGTATTCCGGCGCATTGCCGGCCGGAATCTTCAGCGTGAATTCCTGGGTGGCTTCGACGCGAGACGCTCCCCGTGCCCGCGCCCGCTCGAGCCGCAGGCGCGCTTCAACCTGCTCGGGGGCATAGAACGTCAGTTCGACGCGGCTCCCCAGGCGGCGGAAGCCGGTCAACTCGCCGCTGGCGTAGACCAGTTCATCCTGGCAATTCAGGCTGGAGACCGGAGGCTGGAGGCTGGAGGAGCCCTCGCACAGCGGCAGACGAACCGGCAGCGCCAGGCTGTCCTTGGCGCGCAAGGTGAATTCCGGGATGTCGATGTGGCGGCCTTCCGAGCGCGGATCCAGCACGCTCAGCTTTACCCGCCGCGCATTCTGATAATCCGGGTTGGTCGCGAAAACGAAGGCGTAGGCGCCCGAGCCGCGCTGGTTGCTGACCTGGGCGGAGACCAGCAGCCCGGGTGACGCGCCTTGCACCATCTTGCGCGCGCCGGCAGCCTCCAGCTTTCCAATGGCCTCGTCCAGCGACCCAGCCACTGCAGGAGCGGGCTTTATGCCCGCTGGCACGCCTGGATACACAACCAGTGCTAAACCTGCCGCCGTCGCCTGGCTCAGCAATCGCGCCGCGCGCTCCGAGATTTCGAACTTCTCGTCGGCCGACATGATGAGCGCTCGGTAGCGCTTCAACTGTTCGGGCGAGGCGTATTGCGGATCGAGGTACTCGGCCGAAAACCCGGCACGCCGCAGGTCTCGTTGCAGTGCGATGGCTGCGGCGGAGATGCGCTGGACGTCGGCCGGCCGCAGTTTGTCCTGCGGATAGGCGCCCAATGGGTAAACCAAGCCGACATCCGCCCACTTATGCGCGGCAGCCAGTTGAGCGCCCAGACCCTCGATCAGCCGGCCGTTGCGCCGGACGGCGGCGGCTTTCGGCCCGTCGCTGCCGTCGGCCTTGAGCGCCGCCTCCCAGGTGTAATGCCGGTTGGCCCACGGCACTTCGTAGCCGGCCGGATAAACGGTGTCCTGAAGCGGAAAGTAATTCAGCCCTTTCAACCCGTTCTCGAACAGCGCGCGGGCGGCCAGAAGCGTGTTGGCCGGGTCGCTCGAGCGCGGCGCGACGTCGTAGGCCGGGCAATACCAGCCCGCCTGAAACTCGATGATCATGGCCGGGAAGCCCGGCTGGGTCTTCAGCGTCTCGGTGAAGAATTCGATTTCGTCAAAGTCGGAAGCCGCCAGCGGCATACCGGGGACGTTGGCCACGGCTTCGGGCCGGGCCGCCGGCTGATACCACTGTCCCATGGCTGCAATCGGTTGTTCGAAGGAGGGGTCCCACCCGGCGGCGCTCACCCGCATGTCGGTGGGATTGAGGAACACCGGCAGGTCGGCGCCGCCGGCGGCCAGCATCCTGCGTAACTCGTGCATGTAGCGCCAGAAGACCGGGCCGTTGTAGTTGGAGCGGCCCAGCGCCTGGTCGTCATCAAGCTGGAGGAACAGGATGGCGCCGCCGTTGCGTGCTGAGTGCGGGACCACCAGCTCCCGCGCCACCGCCTCCAGCCAGCCCTGCGCGTACTTCATGTGCGTGGCGTTTTCCAGCCAGCCGCGCGACGCTTCCTCGGAGTTGCGCGGCGCCAGGTTGCTCATGGGGGCGTAGCGCCCTTCCAGCCGATCCACCAGCGGCATGTTGTATTCCGGCCGCTCCAGCAGCCATTCGGGATAGCCGCCATGTTTCCATTCGTTCAGGATCACCGGCCCGGGCCGTAGGATGACCTTGAAGCCCAGTTCTTCCGCCAGTTGAAGCAGGCGCTTGATGTTTCGCCGGGGGTTGGTGCGGCCGTCGAAATCGAGCTTGCCCGCGGAGGGCTCGTGCCAGTTCCAAGGCACGTACAGGTCCAGCGTGTTGATCCCCATCTCCCGATAGCGCCGCAGGAAGGGTTCCCAGCGGTCGGCGGGGATGCGGTAGTAGAAGAACGCAGCGCTGTGGATGAAGAACGGCCGCCCCTCTACGCGCACTTCCGGGTAGCTATTGACCAGCGCCAGTTGAAGCCGGTCCTGCGCCGTCACACCGAGGCCGCTGAGGAGCACGATGACCAGGACAAAGCGCTTCACCGGCCCAATGTACCAGAGAACGGGAAAAAGGAAGTGGAAGGCGGATGAACCCGGATCATCCCGCAGGGCGGGACGGAACCAACAGAGCCGTGGGCGCCGTGGCCGGCATCGCCGGGTTCTCTACGACGCTTCGCGAACTCTCCCGCCAGCGCTCCCAGGAAGCATCCCCCGCCGATTTGTGGTATACAGTAGCAGTCTCGTCAGCGGAGGAATCGATATGCGGCTTGGACTTGTCACCTACAACCTGGCCAAGGACTGGGACATCCCGGCCATCATCAAGAACTGCGAAGCGGCCGGCTTCGAAGGCGTCGAGCTCCGAACCACCCACAAACACGGCGTGGAACCGACGCTCACCAAGGAAGAACGGGCCAAGGTAAGGCAGACGTTCGAAGCTTCCAAGGTGCGCCTGGTGAGCTTGGGTACCACCTGCGAGTATCAGTCGCCGAAGCCCGAGGAGGTGGAAAAAAACATCGAGGAAACCAAGCGGTGGGTGGAGCTGGCACATGACCTGTTTGCGGTGGGCGTGAAGGTGAGGCCCAACGGCTTTCCCTCGGGAGCCACCGAGGCGGCCACACTGAAGCAGATCGGCCAGGCGCTGCGCAAGTGCGGCGCAATGGCCAAGGACCATGGCGTGGAAATCTGGCTGGAGGTGCACGGCAAGGGCACCTCGCTCCCCTCCAACATCCGCACCATCATGGAGCACTGCGGCCACCCCAGCGTGGGCGCCTGTTGGAACTCCAACCCAGGCGACGTCGAGAACGGCTCGGTGCGCAAGAACTTCGAAATGCTGCGTCCCTGGCTGAAGAGCTGTCACATCAACGAGCTCTGGACGCCCTACCCATGGCGTGAATTGTTTTCACTGATGAACGCCACCAAGTACGACGGCTATACGCTGGCCGAAATCCCCGAGAGCAAGGATCCGGAGCGGCTGATGAAGTATTACAAGGCGCTCTGGACTGCGCTCTCGCAGTAGAGTGCGGAGTGCGGAATGCGGAGTGCGGAGTTCCGCACTCCGCACTTCTACCAGGTGTTGTAGGGGGTGCCGTCGAGGCCGGTGCGGTCCGAGCCGCTTTTCACATCGATGATGCCCGGCGCGGTCTGGTCCACGGCCTGCAGGCTGTCTTCCATCACCGTCTGCCAGGTGCTGTTGTTGCCGGTGAAGGGGTCGCGCGGCACCTGGCGGATGTAGCCGGCGCTGACCAGGTCGTCGAGCGACTGCGGCGCTTTCTGCTTGTCCAGCGTGTATTCGTCAATCAACTGCCGCATGGTAAACAGGTTGTCGCTCAAGACGGCTTCCCGGGCGCGGATCACGGCGCTGCGGTAAATGGGCGCGGCCACCGAAATGAGGATGAGGATGATGGACACCACGATCATCAGCTCCACCAGGCTGAAGCCGCGGGTGGGGACAGGCATCCTTGCCTGTCCGGCACCAGGACGGGCAGGGATGCCCGTCCCCACCCCGCTACCATTCTGAGTATTTGCTTCCATCCAGCGCCGTATCCTGGCTCTTGGTGTAGACATCAAACACATTCTGCCCACCGAAGGAACTCGACTTGGGGTCATCCTGCATGGAGCGCAGCCCCCAATCGCTCGAGTTGGTCATCGGGTCGCGGGGAATCCTGCGCAGAAACTTGAATTTCTTATCGACCTGCCCGACGATGTTCACGCCATTGACCAGCGTTTCCAGGTCGGGAGGATAGCCCTCGGTGCCCACCTTCACCTGGATGAGGCCGCGGTCGGCCGCGTCCTTGTAGCGGTCGATGGCTTCGCGCATCTGCCGCAGGCCATATCGCAGGTCGCGCTCACGCTCGCGTTTCACCGTCACGCGCGCCAGCGGCAGGGCGGCCGTGGTGAGGATCAACAGGATGGTGAAGGCAATGATCAGCTCCACCAGCGTCAGACCTGTTTGAGAGACCTGGGACCTGAGACCTGAGACCTGAGGCTGGCGTGGCCTCCGGTCTGCGGTCTCAAGTCGCAGGTCTCGGGTCTCAGGTCTGCAGTTTGTCATCGCACCATCACGCGCGTCTGGGCTCCGGCAAGCGAGACAGGTTGCTGGGAGGCGTTGCGCGCCGCACTCCGCAGAATATTCAGCGCCGATTGGCCCGGTGCGAGTGCCTGGAAGGAAACCGTGGCCAGAACCCCGGATCCGGAAACACCCGCGATGTCGGGGGGCCGAGTCAGGGTGATGGTGGCCACGCCGTTCTGGTCGTCTACGCGCTGGATCACGGCCACCGCCTGCCCGTCCTGGCCCAGCAATTCCCCGTTGAGGATGTTCACTACCTTGAGCTGTTTTGCGTCGTAGTACAACTGGAACGGAACCGAATGGATGTTCTCAGCGTTGTCGATGCGGATGTTGACGGGGAAGGTGCTGCCGACCGGCTGGCTGTAGATGGCGCTGTCGAACCGAAACGCCGGGGCGGTTGGAGCAGGCGCCGTCTCGGCGGGCCGCGCGGGCGCGGCCTCACGCGCCGGCGGCCGGGTTTCGCTGCGCGGGGTTTCAGGCGGCGGCGCTTCGCCGGCGGGCGGCTTGGCCGGGGCAACCGCAGCGGGCGCTGCCCCGGGCTTCACCGGCGGCGTGGCCGTAGCTGGCGGCGGAGCCTGCGGCGTCTCCATCCGCACCGGCACGCCTCCGCCGGGAATGGCCGAGGGAACCGCGGACGCGGCCTTGGTCCGCACGGCGATATTGGTCTGCGTGCCCACGTCGATGCCGCGCAGGTTCAGCGCGGTGACCATCGGCAGGCGCACGATATGCGGCGTCATCAGGATGAGGACTTCACTATCCGACTCCACTTGATTGACGGAGGAGAACAGGTACTTCAACAGCGGAATCTGGGAAAGCCCCGGTATGCCGCTAAGCGTACTCGAGCGCTGGGTTTGCATGATGCCTCCCAGCACGTTTGTCTCGCCTTCCTTCAAGCGGATCTCTTCCTCTATCGTGCGCTGGCCGATGATGGGCTGGTCGATGCCCCCGATGTTCACGCGAGAGGTGACGGAGGAAATCTCCACGCGCATTTTCATGGAGACTTCGCCGTCGCCGTGCACCCGGGGCGTGATTTCCAGGATGACACCCACATCCAGGTACTGGAACTGAGTGTTGACCAGAGGGTTGATGCCCACGCCGCCAATGCCGGGCTGGAAGCTGCCGGTGGCCACCGGCACGCGCTCGCCGACGCGCAGCCGCGCGGTGTTGCCGTCGGAGGCGCGGACCTGCGGGTTTTGCAGCAGCCTGGTGTTGGCGTCGCTCAACAAGAGATTGAGGGTACCGCCGGGCAAGACCATGCTCCAGTCCCCGGTCGAGAGACGTGCGAGGCGCCTCAGCGGGACTGAGGTGCTCGTCGCGGTGCTGGTCGTGGTCGTGGTGGTTGTGCCCGTTCCCGTAGTGGTCGTCGCCTGCGCGCCGCCGGGCGTGAACGCCACCGGCAGCGTCAGGCCGGGGCTGCCGGGGTAGAGGCCCAGGGTGCGCGAGCGGTCGCGGGCCACCTGCAGCACCGCCACATCTATGATCACTTCCGGTTTGGCCTTATCGATGTCGTTCAGCAGCTTCTCGACCACCGCGATCTTGTCGGGCGTGTCGCGGATGACGATGGCGTTCTGCGAATTGACCTGCTGCACCTTCTGGGCGTCCAGCAGGTTGCGGATCACCTGCGCCAGCTCGGTCAGCTCGTTGGGCTGAATGGTATTGGAAAGATAGAAGGTCCTGATGACCTGCTGCTCCTGATCGCGCCGCTTCGTTTCCGGGTAGATGAGGATGGTGTTGGAGGTGAGCGGCTTCCACAGGGTCTTGGTGATGACGGCCAGGTTGTCGAGCGCCTGTTCCAGGGTGACCACGTTCAGGTCAATGGTGATGCGGCGGCTCTGGTAGTCCTGGTCGAACAGGACGTTGATGCCCGCCAGCTTGCCGATGGTCTCGAACAGCATCTTGCTGTCGTTGGTGGCATGCAGGGTGATGGGGGCGCGCGAGGGAGGCGTCAATTCCACCGGCCCCTCGACGTCGGCCAGCCGCTGCTGCATCTCCGCTTCCGCCTGCTGGCGCGGCGTGAGGGCTTTGGCGCCCGGGGCCGGCGCCGTGGACCGGGCTTCGATCATGGCCAGGGTGCGCCGGATTTCCTGTTCGGCGATGTCGCTGGAGGGATCGATAGCCAGGGCCGGCTCGAATTCTTTCAGCGCCTCCTCCAGCTTGCCGGCATTCCGCAGCTTGTGCCCGCGGTCCACGTGCACAATGGCGGCCTGGAACCGAATGCGGCGCGCCGACGTTTTGTACTGCACGCTGCCCGGTTCGGCGGCTGTGGCTTTTTCGTACAGCACCAGGGCCGCGTCATAGTCACCCCGCTGCTCGGCCTTGCGGCCTTCTTTGAAGAATTTGCTCCCGCGGTCGGCCCAAGCCGGGACGGAAACCAGACTGGCAGTCAAGACCAGGAGGGCCAGACATCCCCGGCGGCCAAGGCGTGCAGGCCGCGTAACAGATTGAGCCGCAAGCAGTTGCATAAAACTCCAGTCTGCCATGTCCGCGGGCAGTCCAGTGCATTCCCCGGCCCGCATGTGCTACCATCGCTGTTTTGTTGACGGCTGGGCGGCTTCGACCGTTTAGGGAAAAAACCAGTCCTGGGTCTTGGGACCTGAGACCTGAGACCTGGGTCTTCGGTCACGGGTCTCCAGTCTGAAGTCTGAAGTCTCAGGTCCCAGGTCTGAATTCATGGCGGAACAGCAAAGCGAGAAAGCGTTGAGCGTGAACCGCCAGGCCGGTTACAACTACCACCTCCAGGAGCGCTTCGAGGCGGGTATCGTGCTGACCGGCACCGAGGTGAAATCGGCGCGCGAGGGCCGCGTCAACCTCCGCGACGGCTATGCCACGTTGAAGGACGGAGAAGTGTGGTTGGTGAACGCCCACATCAGCCCCTATACCCACGGCAACATTTACAACCACGATCCGCTGCGCTCCCGGAAACTGCTTCTGCACAAGGAGGAGATCCGCCGCCTTCTCGGCAAGGTGCGCGAGCGGGGCTTCACCCTGGTTCCCACGCGGATGTACCTGAAGAAGGGCCGCATCAAGGTGGAAGTGGCGCTGGCCAAAGGCAAGCGCCAATATGACAAGCGGGAGACCGAGCGCCGGCGCGAAGCAGACAAGGAAGCGCGCGCTGCCATCCGCTCCCGCAAACAGATCTGAGACCTGGGACCTGAGACCTGGGACCTGGGACCTGGGACCTGAGACCTGGGACCCGAGACCTGAGACCTGAGACCTGAGACCTGGGACCTGAGAGAGCAACCTCCTCCGGTCTCAGGTCTCCGGTCTCCGGACCAAAGACAATGGAAATCCAACTGAATTTCGCTCCGCTGGAAGATATTGAGGCCGAAGCCCTGGCCCTGGTGGTGTTCGACAAAGAGAAGGGCGAGCCGCTGGGCCCGCGCACCGAACAGAGCGAGGCGTTGCGGCGGCTGGTCCCACCGCTGCTGGAATCCGGCGAAGCCACCGGCAAGCCGTACGAAGCGGTGATGATCCACCGGCCGGAGGGGCTGAAAGCCCGGCGCTTGGTGCTGGTGGGCGGCGGCAAGCGCGACCGCTTCGGCGCCGTGGAACTGCGGCGGGCGGCGGGGGCGGCCGCCCGCTTCCTGCGCCCCAAGTCGATTTCGCAGTTGGCCTTCGTGGCCGACGCGCCGGGGCTGGAGCCGGAGGCGCGGGCTGCGGCGGCGGTCGAAGGCGCGGTGGTGGCGGACTTCGAGGCCGACAAGTACAAAACCGAAAAGAAGGAGCACAAGCGGATCGAGCGGCTGGAACTGGCCGGGTTTGACCCTGGGCTCGAAGGCCGGCTCAAGGAGGCCATCCACCGCTCGCGCATCCTGGCGGAAAGCCAGAACTTCGCCCGCGACCTGATCAACGAGCCCAGCAACCGCATGACCCCTGCCATGCTGGCCGAGCGGGCAAGCCAGATGGCCGCCGAAACCGGCCTGGAATGCGAAGTCTTGGGGCGGGAGAAGATCGAAGAGCTGAAGATGGGCGCCTTCGCCGCCGTGGCCCGCGGCAGCGCCGAGCCGCCCGCGCTGATTGTCCTCCGCTACACCCCGGCCGGCGCGCCTGAGCAGCCGCAGATCGGTTTCGTGGGCAAGGGCATCACCTTCGATACCGGCGGCATCTCCATCAAGCCTGCCGAGGGCATGGAGAAAATGAAGTACGACATGGCCGGCGGCGCCAGCATGATCGCCGTGCTGCGCGCCATCGCCTTGCTGCGGCCGCCGCTGAAGGTCCTGGCCGTGATTCCGGCCACCGAGAACATGCCCGGCGGGCGGGCGCAAAAGCCCGGCGACATTCAGGTGGCGATGTCCGGCAAGACCATCGAGGTGGTCAACACCGACGCCGAGGGCCGCCTGGTGCTGGCCGACGCGCTGCACTACGCCAAAACGCTGGGTTGCACGCACCTGGTCGATGCGGCTACGCTGACCGGGGCCATCGCCGTGGCCCTGGGCGGCGTCAACCTGGGCGCCTTCAGCAACGACCAGGCGTTCCTCGACCGGTTCCTGGCCGCCGCCCGCGACTGTGGCGAAAAAGCTTGGCCCATGCCACTCGACGATGAGTATCGCGAGCTGATCCGCGGCCACATGGCCGACATCCAGAACGTCGGCGGACGCCACGGCGGCGCCGTCACCGCCGCCATGTTCCTGAAAGAGTTTGCCGGCGATACGCCGTGGATCCACCTGGATATCGCCGGAACGGCCTGGGTGGACGAGGCCAAGGCCTATATTGCCAAGGGCGCCTCGGGTGTGGCCATCCGCTCCCTGGTGACCATGGCGCTGCGCCTGGCCTCTTAGCGCCGTAGCTCTGAAACAAGCTGATAATGGTGAAGAAGGCGGAAGGCAGAAAGCAGAAGGCAGCGAAGCAAGCGTTTGCCGCCTTCTGCCCTCCGCTTTCCGCCTTCAGTCTGTTGTAGCCTGTAGCCTAAGAAAATGCAGCATCCTTACGCTGTCTTCATTACCGCGGCCGCGCTCATTCTGCTGATCGCGCTGATCTGGGCGCTGCGGCGCCCGCCGAAACTGCCGGTCCAGGTCGCCGAAGCCCGCGCCAGCGTCAGCGGCCTGCGCCGCATCCTGGTTCCCGTTCGCGGCTTTGGCCACGAAGAGCGCGCCGTGGAACTGGCCTGCCGCCTGGGCCAGGAGCAGAAGAGCCAGATCGTGCTGGTTTCGGTGATCGAGGTGCCGCTGACGCTTAGCCTGGGCAGCGCCATGCCGCAGGAAGAGGAGCGCGCCCAGGAGGCCTTGCGCCGCAGCGCCGAGCTGGTGAAGGCGCACAAGCTGGAGGCGGTCCTGCGCGTGGAGCGCGACCGCGATGCCGGGCGCGGCATTCTTCGCGCCGCCAGCGAGTTGAGCGCCGACCTGGTGGTGATCGGCGTGCACCCGGCCCGCGGATTCGCGGCGGACCCCGTCGGCCCCACCACCGAGGCCCTGCTCCGCAAGGCCAATTTCGAAGTGATCGTCGATCGCCCCGCTCCTGCGCTCACCGACTGACATCCGCCGCTCCGCAGTCCGGCGCAGCCGGAACCAAGACGATCCGCGGAACTGCAATTTCACTCCGCCGCCAAGCGGCCGTTACCCGGGGCGCGTCCGTGGGAAAGCGGGTCGTGATAGACTAGCGGCGACTGGGGGCGAAGCCGCATGGATCCGCAAACCACCCTTGATCCCACCATCGACGCCTCGACCGCGCCGGCGCGCCTGGCTTATGAGAACATCGCCGTGGCGGTGAGCGGGCCGGTGGCGCGCCTCACTTTGAATCGCCCGGCCACCGCCAACTCGCTCACTGTCCGCATGATGCAGGAGCTGGTGCAGGCCGTCGAATCGCTGCACGAAGCACGGGATGTGCGCGTGATCCTACTGGATGCCGCGAAGGATTCCAAAGCGTTCTGCGCCGGCATCGCGCTTTCCGACGCCGCTCCCGACCGCGCCTTCCAGATGGTCGAGACCTTCCACGGCATTTTCCGGGCCATGCTGGAGATTTCCAAGCCGGTGGTGACCGTGGTGAATGGGGCGGCCGTGGGCGCCGGGTGCGAGCTGGCGCTGTTCGGCGACCTGGTGATCGCCAGCGAGAAAGCGGTCTTCGCCCAGCCGGAAGTGAGGGCCGGATTGTTTCCGCCCATCGCCGCCATCATCCTGCCCCACCTGATCGGCCCCAAGCGCGCCCTGCAGATGATCCTGACCGGCGAGCGCATCACCGCCCAGCAGGCTTTGGGGTTGGGACTGGTCAACCGCGTGGTTCCCGAGGCCGAGCTGGAGAAAACGGTTCAGGCCTTCATCGCCCAGATCGCCGAACAGAGCGCGCCGGTGTTGGCGATGGCTAAGAAGGTGATTTTCCAATCCATGGGCCTGCCGCTCGAGGAGGCCATGAAGAGGAGCGCCGACATTTACCTGAACCAGTTGATGGACCTGGAAGATTCGCAGGAAGGCCTGCGGGCCATCCTGGAGCGGCGCAAGCCGGTCTGGAAAAACAAATAGAACAGGTCCAAGGTCCAAAGTCCAAGGTCCAAGGTCCAAAGTCCAAGGTCAGACAGGGCTCTTCGCTCTCGACCTTGGACCTTTGGACCCTTGGACCCTTGGACCCTTGGCCCCCCGGAGGACGATGTCTACACAACAACAGCCGAAGATCAACAGCAGCAGGCGATCCGACTACCGCGAGAGCTACTCGAACAGCGTCCAGATCCGGGTCAACGTCTGGGACTTCTTCCTGCAGTTTGGGACCATCAACCAGACGGTGCCCGAGGCCGTCGATATCGAGTATTTCCAGGGGATTTACCTGAGCCCGCAGCAGGCCAAGGCGCTGCTGAACGTGCTGCAGCAGAACGTGGTCACTTACGAGAACGCCTTCGGAGAGATCAAGCTGGATCCGCGCATGGGCACGCAGGCCGTTAATTAAGAGTGCGAAGTGCGGAGTTGCGGCTCCCTTCGATGGTTTCGCCGGCGCCTGCCAAGTGGATTGCGCAACGGTTGGGCTTGCGGCGGGTCCCCATGTCGGATTCCGGGGTCAGTGGGTGGAAATCTGGGCTAAATCCCGCATCCGGGATGCGCCATTACCCACTAAAGCATTTAGAATGAGTCAATTTGGCGCTACCTTGCTGCGGTATTTGACATGCAACTCTGTTTCCGATGCAGACCATTGAAGACATCGTCGTCCTCGAAGAGAAAATGTACATCCTGGCGGAACAGTGCAAGGGGTGCAGTTTCTGCATCGAGTTCTGCCCCAAGCATGTGCTGGTGGCCTCCGATGAGTTCAACGCCAAGGGCTATCACCCGCCGGGGATCGATCCGAAGGTCAAGTGCAGCAACTGCAAGCTTTGTGAACTGCTCTGCCCCGAGTTCGCCATCTACTCGACCGATTACAGCCTGAAGAAAGGGGCAGCGGCCCGGAACGGATCGGAGGAGGGCCAGCAATGAGCGACTTGAGCGTGCTGACCGGCGAGCACTTCATGAACGGCGACGTGGCCTGCGCCGAAGGCGGGCTGGCCTGCGGCTGCCGCTTTTTCGCCGGCTACCCGATTACGCCGGCCACCGAGGTCGCCGAACGCATGGCGCGCAGGCTGCCGGAGGTCGGCGGCGTCTACATCCAGATGGAAGACGAGATGGCGTCGATGAACGCCATTCTGGGCGCGTCGTGGGCGGGCACGCTCTCGATGACCTCCACCTCCGGCCCCGGCTTCAGCCTGATGATGGAGAACATCGGCCTGGGACTCATGACCGAGACCCCCTGCGTGGTGGTGAACGTGCAGCGGGGCGGGCCTTCCACCGGCCTGCCCACCCTCACCGGCCAGGGCGACATGATGCAGGCGCGCTGGGGCTCGCACGGCGACTACGAAATCATCGCCCTGGCGCCGCAGTCGCCGCAGGAGTGCTTTGATCTGACTATCGAAGCCTTCCTGCTTTCCGAGCAGTACCGCGTGCCGGTGCTGGTGATGAGCGATGAGATGGTGGGGCACATGATGGAGCGCGTGGTGATCCCCCCGGCCGAGAAGATTCCGGTGCCGGTGCGCCGCAAGCCGCGTGCCGGCAAGGAGAGTTTCGTGCCCTTCGCGCCCTGCGAAGACTTGGTGCCGGAAATGCCTTCGGCCGGCGACGGCTACCGCGTCCACGTCACCGGGCTGACCCACGACGAGCGCGGCTACCCGGCCACCAACGCCCGCGCCCACGATCGGCTGGTGCGGCGCCTGGTGGACAAGATCCGCAACAACGCCCACAAGATCATCCGGCTGGAAGAGAGCGGCATGGAGGACGCCGAGGTAGCGGTCATCGCCTACGGCATCACCTCGCGGGTGGCCCGCCGGGCCGTGCAGATGGCGCGCGAGCGCGGCATTCGCGCCGGCCTGCTGCGGCTCATCACCGTGTGGCCTTTCCCGGAGCAGCACGTGCGCCGGCTGGCCACCCAGGTTCGCGCCCTGGTGGTTGCCGAGCTGAATATGGGGCAGATGGTGCGCGAGGTCGAGCGCTTCTCAGGCTCCACGCCCGTCTTTTCGGCCCTGCGGCCGGGCGGCGAAATCCAGGAACCGGCGGAGGTTCTTGCGGCCATCGAGCAGGCCGCGGCGGCAATGAAGAAGTGAGAATTAAGAATTAAGAATTAAGAATGGTGAATCAGGAATAGAGAATGAAGGCGCGCTTTTTTCATTCTTCATTCTTAATTCTTCATTCTGTTTTCGAGGAAACAATGCAGGCCACCGCGATTGAACAATACGTCCGCACCGACCGGCTGCCGCACATCTGGTGTTCCGGGTGCGGCATTGGCATCGTCATGCGGGCCATGATTGAGGCCCTGTCGCAGTCCGACACCCGCCTGGACGATGCGGCCATCGTCAGCGGCATCGGCTGCAGCGGGCGCGTGGCCGGCTACGCCAAAATGGACTCGTTCCACACCACGCACGGCCGCGCCATTCCCTTCGCCACCGGCCTGAAGCTGGCCAACCCCAAGCTGAAGGTAATCGTGTTCAGCGGCGACGGCGACCTGTTCGCCATCGGCGGCAACCACTTCATCCACGCCGCCCGGCGCAACATGGACATGACCGTCATCTGCGTGAACAACTTCATCTACGGGATGACGGGCGGACAGGCGGGCTCGACCACGCCGCCGCATGCCCGCACCACCACCACGCCCTACGGCAACTTCGAGCCGCCCTTTAACCTGCCGCACCTGGCCATGGCCTGCGGCGCGGTGTACGTGGCCCGCTGGACCACCTACCACGTCGTGCAATTGATTCAGGCCATGAAGGAAGCGATCACCAAGCGGGGGTTCAGCTTCGTCGAGGCCATTTCGCCCTGCCCCACCGTGTTTGGCTCGCGCAACGAGATTCCCACCGGACTGGCGGCCATGAAATTATTCAAGCAGAACAGCGAGCGCATCCGCGAGGGCTTCGACGTGGCCGAGGCCGGTATCGATCTGGGCGGCAAGATCAAGGTGGGCAAGTTCTGCGATCGCGACCGGCCCACCTTCCACGACCGGCTGGTGCGCATGGAGCACGAGGTGGTCAGCGCGCAACGGACCATGGAGGGATAGCGGAGATGGCAGCACCGCAGCCTGTTCTAGTAGCTCAGGAACTTCGGGAGATCCGCATCGCCGGCTTCGGCGGGCAAGGCGTGATCCTGGCCGGGTTCATCATCGGCAAGGCCGCCTCGCTGTATGACGGCCAGGAGGCCACCATGACCCAGGCCTACGGGCCGGAATCCCGCGGCGGCGCCTGCAGCGCCGATGTGATCATGGGCAAGGGCGAGATCGGCTATCCCAAGGTGAAGTCGCCCCACGTCCTGGTGGCCATGTCGCAGGAAGCCTATACCCTCAATGCTCCGCACGTCCGCCCCGACGGCCTGATCATCATCGACACCGACCTGGTGAAGATCGAGGCGCCGCCGGCCGCGCGCCTCCTCGCCGTTCCCGCCACGCGGCTGGCCGAGCAACTGGGCAAAAAGGTGGTGGCCAACATCATCCTGCTCGGATTCTTTACCGCCCAGGCGCGGCTGCTCTCCCAGGACGCGATGCGTAAGGCCATCCAATCTTCCGTCCCGGCCCGCTTCACTTCCTTGAACCTTCGCGCCTTCGAGGTGGGCTTCGAGCACGGCCTGAAGGCCTGATGATCGGCTGGCGGCTGGCGGAAGATCCGAGGCCACTGCAGTCAGCCGAGAGCGAGCTTCAGGCCTGATCCGCATGCCCGGAAGCGAGGCGCTTGCCTACCTGCCGGGCCACCGCTTCGATGAATTGCTCGTCCCTCACAAGCGACTTGGCTCCCGCGCTGTCCGGCCGTGCTTCGCCTGCCTCGATGATCCTTCGCAAAGCCGCATTGATCTGCGTCTGGTAGGGTGGGGCGCCAGGGGCGGCGGCGCGCTCTTTGAAGTACTGGATCACGTCGCCGTCCAGATAGATACTCACACGCACCTTGCAGTTCCGCAGGTGCGCTTCGCCAGGCCTTGCCCGGTGCCGCTGCTCGCGCGGAACCACCCGGTAACGTTTAGGGAAGCGGAATTCAGCCTCCACCGCCCTCCTGTCGGATCGCGGGTGATCAACGGCGCTCTTTTTCATAAAGCCTCTTCATCACTTAAACCGTGCGGTAGTTGGCGAACTGCATGTCGATGCCGAAATCCTGCTCCTTGAGCAGGCGAATGGCGTCCTGCAGCGTGTCGCGGTCACGGCCGCTCACCCGCACCATGTCTCCCTGGATGGAGGCCTGGACTTTCAGCTTCGATTGCTTGATGAGCTTGACCATCTCGCGCGCCTTCTCGATGGGGATGCCCTGCTGGAAGGCGACCTCCTGGCGCACCGAGGAGCCGGCGGCCGGCTCCACTTTGCCGTAGTTCAGCGCCTTCAGCGGCACCCCGCGCTTCACCAGCTTCTGCTGCAAGACCTCGTTGACCGCTCTGAGCTTGAACTCGTCGGTGCTGGCCAGCACCAGCTTCTCCTTGCCCTCCAGCCATACCTCGCTTTTCGAGTTCTTCAAGTCAAAGCGCTGGCGGACTTCCTTCATCGTCTGCTGGATGGCGTTGTTCACTTCCTGCAGATCCACCCTGGAAACGATGTCAAAGGTGTTCTCCGGCATGGCCGCAGTATACCCAAACCCGGCCGCAGATTTCGCCGATTGCGCAGACGCAGGCTGGCATCGATCGGCGGATGCAATCTGTGCAATCGGCGAAATCCGCGGCTGGTATCAGGTTGTCACTCGGTCCACTCTGTGTTTGAATCGGAACATGGCCGACATGTGGTGGTGGCTTTTGCCGGGTGTGTTTGGCCAGCAGGCGGGGCAGAAGGCGGCCAGGCCGGAGCCGGCGGCGGTCGAGTCGCGGATCACGGTTCGGGAGCTTGACAGCCTCCTCGGCGGGCAGGGTACCATCAATGTGCCCTCCTGGTCGCCGAAGGGGCAGCTTTTTGCCTACATCACATGCCGGCTGCTGGGGGCAGGTGACACGGCAACCAGATGAAGAATGAGCGCGCAGAGGAGCGCCCCCATGGCAGGCTAGTGGGGACCCTGGTATTCGTTCTTACCCGGGCCAGGAAACGGCTCCTCAGAGTGCGGCGATCGAGGAACAACGCAACAGTGTCCGCAGGGAATTTAATACATAACAGTAGACAAATGCAGATTTGCGCAACATGGGTGTGTGTTTTTCCGCAGCATGCCCCACCGCCAATCTGCCTGCATCCACCTCCTACGTTGAGCCAAAAGGGACTTCCTGGTCCTAAGTTACGCCTCGCTTTGGCCGGTTTATTGCTCGGATACTTCGTGGCTCAAGTGAGTGAGGGGAGAGCCGTGTGCGCCTGCGGAGCGTCAGAAACGCTTGGTGTTGCCAGGCCCATCTGAGTTCGTTGTCCACAGGAGGAATGTTGCATGGCACGGGTACGAAATGTCCTGTTCACGGCGCCAGTCCTGATCCTGTTTCTGCTGGCCATTCCGGTGATTGCTGAGTTGGCCACCGACATCGCCCAGCAGACGGGTCTGACCCGGCACGACGCGGCTTACTACCTGGATCCGGACCTGCTCAACTTTGTCCGGCCCGGTGTGAGGGTGAAGATCGTTTCGGCCACCATCGCACAGGACGGCACGATTAGCGCCCGCTTCACCCTGACTGATCCCATGGGGGTCCCGCTCGATAGAGAGGGCATAACCACGCCGGCCGCGGTCTCAGTCAGCATGATCTGTGCCTACATCCCGGCCGGTCAGAAGCAGTACAAGTCGTACACCACGACCGTCCTGGCCGCAACGCTGAATAAGAACCCTTCACAAACCCAGGCGGCCAATGACTCCGGCGGCACTTTTACGAAAAACGGCGAGGGCGACTACACGTACACATTCAAGACCAAGGCGCCCGCCGGCTTCGATACCAGCGTCACGCATTCCATCGGCGTCTCCGCGCGTCGCAATCTGAGCGAGTTCATCGAAGAACCGGAGTGGAAGCAAGTGTCCAATGACGTTTACACTTGGGTCCCGAATGGCTCGGCGGTGAAAGTCACGCGCCAGATGGTCAGCACGAAGGTGTGCAACAACTGCCATGACCCGCTGTTCGCGCACGGCGGCTCGCGCATCGCCGTCGAGCTGTGCATCATGTGCCACCAGCCGCAAACCATTAACCCGGACACGCTGGAAAGCCAGGACATGCCGGTGTTGATCCACAAGATCCACATGGGAAAGAACCTGCCCAGCGTGAAGGCCGGCGGCAAGTACCGCATCTGGCACCGCGGGGCCTGGACGGACTTCTCCGATGTCGGTTTTCCGTCGGGTGTCGACGAGTTGAAGCGGTGCGAGGTCTGCCACCAGGGCGCGCCGCAGGCCACCGCCTACCTGACCAACCCGACGCGGGCCGCCTGTGGCGCCTGCCACGATGACGTGAATTTCCAGACTGGCGAGAACCACCTGGACCTGCCGCAGATTTCCGACAATCTATGCGCCACCTGCCACATTCCGCAGGGCGAACTGGAATTCGACGCCTCCATCAAGGGCGCTCACACCATCGCCAACTTTTCTGCTCAGTTGCCCGGCACGACGTTCCAGATCCTGCGCGTGGACAACTGCCTGAAGGGCCAGAAACCGCGCGTGACGTTCACGGTGAAGGACAAGAAGGGGAGCGTGATCGACGTCTCGAAGATGGCTTCGGGCAGCTTGCTTCTGGCCGGCCCGACCACCGACTACAAGCAGTACTGGTCGGAAGATTTCCGGTCCAAGGCGGTTCGCAGCGGAGACCAGTGGGTCTACGACTTCACGCAGGCCATCCCCACCGACGCCGCGGGATCGTACGCGGTTGCCCTCCAAGGCTACAATAACATCACCATCAACCCGAACACGAGACAGGCAACGTCAGTTCGCGACCCCGGGTACAACGCCATCTCCTATTTCAGCGTGGACAACAGCAAGATCGCGCCCCGGCGGCAGGTGGTTTCACAGCAGGCATGCACCTCCTGCCACAACTTCCTCTATTTCCATGGCGGCTCGCGCCAGAACGTCGAGTTCTGCCTGTTGTGCCACAACCCGGTCACCACCGACTCCTCGCAGCGGACCGCGGCCACCTTGCCGGCTGAGTCGATCAACTTCAAGACCATGATCCATAAGATCCACACCGGCGCAGAGTTGGAGACGGACTTCACGGTGATGGGTCGCAGCCAGAGTGTCAACAACTACAACGAGGTCGGCTATCCGGGCGATCGCCGCAGTTGCGCAAAGTGCCACGTCAGCAACTCGTACCAGATACCGCTGCCCAAGGGCGTGATCGCCCAGGTGGCCCCGCGGGATTGGATCAACCCGCTGCTGCCCATCACCGGCGCCTGCCTGTCGTGCCACACCAGCCAGGCGGCGGCGGCTCACGCGGCCACCATGACCTCCGACAAGCTCGGCGAGGCCTGCGCCGCCTGCCACGGGGTCAATAACGAGTTCTCGATAGACAAAGTCCACGCCCGCTGATCGTTGGCGGCAACGGGTAGAGGCAATACTGAGTCTAATGTAAGCTTAAAAAGCACGGGAGGGCCGCCAGAGGGCCCGCCCGTGCTTTGCGGTCCACCCGTGGAGTTCCCCGGAGTCTGCCGGTTCTCAAGAACGGAGCAGAAGGCTCGTTGATGTTCGTCACACGATTAAAGCTCCCTCTAGCGTTAATCGCCCTGTCGGTTATGGGCTCGGCTGTCTGGAGCCTGGCCGCCGCTGGCCCGGGGCAGGCCAAGCAGACCGCCGCTAAGAAGGCCAAACAGGAGGCCGCGCCCCAACCGGCGCCGGCGGTCGAGTACGTGGGCTCGGAAACCTGTTCGGGCTGCCATGCCGACTTCGCCCCCGACAAGCTGGTCTACCACAAGGAAATCGATGTTGTGAAGCGCCTCAGCGAATGGAAGGGGCGGGCCTGCGAGTCCTGCCACGGGCCCGGCAAGGCCCACGCCGAGTCGGCCGATCCCAAGCTGATCTTCTCCTTCAAGGGCGCGCCGGCCGCCAAGGCTTCCCAAACCTGCCTGAAGTGCCACGCGCAAGGGCTGCGGTCGAGCGGGCGCGCCTTCGATGCGCACGCGCGCAACTCGGTGGCCTGCGGCAGTTGCCACACCGTTCACGCGCCGAAAGCAAAACCCCTGTTGGCCGGCGTTCCGAACGGTTTGTGCGTCACCTGCCACACCAACGTCAAGGCCGAATTCTTCCGGCCCTACCGGCACCGGCTGGCGGAGGGCGCGATCAGTTGCATCGACTGCCACAACCCGCACGGTTCGCCGATCGGCGGGCGCACGACGGCGCAGTTCCGCGCCTCGCACGGCAACGAGCAGCCGTGCCTGAAGTGCCACTCCGACAAGCGCGGCCCATTCACCTTCGAGCACGTTCCGGTGCGCACCGAGGGTTGCAGCGCCTGCCATGAGCCGCATGGCTCGGTGAACCCGCGCATGCTGGTCCGCCACCAAGTGCGATTTCTGTGCCTGGAGTGCCACACCACGCCGGGGCTGGGTCTGCCGGCCGGCGCCAGGCCCAGTGGGACCGCGCCCATGGGCCAAACACCGCCCGCGTTCCACGACCTGCGCAGCCCCAGGTACCGCAACTGCACCACGTGTCACATCAAGATTCACGGCTCTTACATGAGCGGGATTTTTGAGCGATGAAAACCGCGAGCAGCAATAATCGGGTTGCCCTGGTCGTGCTGGTGAGCGCCCTGTGGGCGGCGGCCGGCTCGGCCCAGCAGCAGCCTGCTCCCGCCGCCGCGCCGGAGCCGCAGCAGCCGGCGCAAACCGCAGCCGCTCCGCCGTCGGACCGCCCCGTGACCGGCTCCATCGACTTCGGGTATCGCTGGACGGTGAAGGAGTACGGCAACAACAACATGTACCGCAGCATCGTGAACCTGGGCGATGGGCCCAAGCTGTTCGACGCCGCGCTTTCGTTCCGCAGCCTGCGGCCGTCGTACACCGACCGCGTCGATGTGCAGCTCAATTCCTGGGGCGGCGAGCCGTACAGCACGGCGCGGGTCAGCGCCCGCAAAGAGGGCATTTACGAGTTGGGGTTCGTATACCGCAACATTTCCTACTACAACAACATCCCCAGCTTCGCCAACCCGCTGCTGGAAAGCGGCCTGCCCTCGTTCGACAGCCAGAACGGCTACGACATCCACCGCCGTCTGTTTGATGTCACTCTCGACATCTTCCCGAACCGCAGATTCTCGCCGTACTTCGTGTACTCGCGGAGCGCGGGCACCGGCCCGGGCCTGTTGACCTTCGTCGGACCCGGCAACGAGTATCTCTCGAACCGGCGGATCGACGACGCAGTGAACATCTTTCGCGCCGGCAGCCACCTGAACTTCAGCAAGGCCAATTTCACGCTGGAGTTCGGGGGCAGCCGCTTCCGGGACGATCTGCGCGTCTTTTACGGGCCGGGCGGGGCCAACCCCGGCAACCGCCGCACTCCGCTGCTGGGGGAGACATTGCGGCTGGACAGCGCCGACCAGCAATACGGGGGCGGCTCAACCACGTTTTTCACGCGGCACTCGGCCACCCTCCGGCCCTTCCGCTGGATGGACCTCAGCGGCGAATTCCTCTTCAACCAGCCATCGCTGAACGCCACCTTGCGCGAGCTGGCCGCCGGCAACCTGGTTTCCAGCCCCGATCTGCGGCGGAATACGGGGCAGACGGTGACCGGAACGGCCCAGGCGCTGCGCCCGCATCCCTCCGGGACGGCGTCGCTGGTGTTGCGGCCGCTGGACCGCCTGCGGATCGTGCAGTCCTACTACACCGACCGCTTCCATCTTTCTTCCTTTTCGGCGCTGAACCAGAACCTGACCGGCGTGGCCGGCCTGCTGGGCTTTGTGCTGCCTCCGGCGGTGAGCGAGGCGAACACCAACCTCGTTTACTTCAGCAGTAACTACAACCGCTACCAGGCCGAGGCCATGTTCGACCTGCATCCGCGCGTCACGGTGCGCGGGGGCTATCGCAAGATCTGGAGCGAGGTGTTGCACGGCGATCCGAGCGATCCGGAGGCCGCCGACCGGGGCAGGCAGCGGCAGCAGGTTGCCCTGGCCGGTGTGGATGTCCGCCTACCCGCCAACCTGACGTTGTTCGGCGCCGCGGAAGTGTCCTCGGGAGACTCGGCGCTGGTCCGCACCAGCCTGCTGGATTACCAGCGGGTGAAAGTGCGCGGGCGCTGGAAGCCGCTCAAGTGGGCCACGGTGAACGGCACGCTGGCCCTACTGCGCAATTTTAACGGCCGCCCCGACATCAACCTGGCCTACCGCAGCCACGAGTCCTCCCTCTCGCTGGTGCTGTCGCCCCGAGGCGGGAAACGCCTGAACCTGACGCTGGACTACATGCACTCGGCCCTGGCCTCCGACATGTTCATCATCCTGGTGCCCTTCTTCAACCGGGACATTTCCCGGTACGACCAGAACGGTCACCAGGCCGGCGCTTATGTGAATCTGGGCTTGACGAAGAACGCGAAGTTCGATTTCGGCGGGAGCATGGTGGTGGTCGATGGCAGCCGGCCGACGCGCTTCTATCAGCCGCAGGCCGACCTGGTGCTGCCCTTCCGCTCCAAGGTGAGCTGGATTGCCGGCTGGCGTTTCTACGACTTCAACGAGACCCAGTTCCGCTCCGAGGCCTTCCGCTCCCACCTGTTCTTGACGGGCCTGCGCATCACCATGTAGGGCAGTGGCTCAGAGATGGCGCTACAGAGGCAGAAAGCAAAAGGCGGAAGGCAGAAGGCGGCGAACGCCAGTTCTTGCTGCCTTCCGCTTTCCGCCTTCTGCCTTCGCCATTGTCATCCTATTTCTGAGACATAACAGTAGACAAGGCGGGCGGGCGGTCGCCGCGGCGACCCCGCCCCTCCAGCTTGCCGGCCTATTGTCCCAGGATGTCGTAGGTCGTGGTCCCGTACTGGCGCACTTTCTGATAAATCGCGTCCCACTCCTTGTGGTAGGGGTGTTCGGTGTAGGTCTTCGCCAAACCTTCTTCGCCGGTCATCTCCATGCACACGCCCCAGGTGCGCGTGGCGCGGGTCACTGTGCCGGTCAGCTTTTCTTCCTCGGGGGCCAGCTTCTCGCCGGCTTGCTTCTTCTTTTCGATGGCCACCGATTTCTTGTTTGTTTCCGCGTCGGTCGCGAAAGTCGCCAGCGGCCGGCGCAGTTTCCCGTACCACACCTTGCTCACCACCGGGATCTTGGCCGGGATGTCGTCGGTGGCTTTGAAGAACGCCTGCCAGTCGGCCTCGGTGGCCGACGCCAGCGGCGTAAACGCGAAGCAGTGCATCAGTTTCTTTTCGCCGGCACTCAGGCTCACGGCAAATAGCAGCAACACGGCCACACAGGCCAGCTTGCGAAATCCAGTCAATTGGCTCATAGCTCCTCCGATGCGAAGTCACCTGAGAATAGCACATCGCAGGCTGTAGGTTGTAGGCTGTAGGCTGTGGGCCGCGGGGGCAACCGGGGACGCCGTCCGCTACGTCTAAGGCGTGAAGGGCCATCCGCGCCGGGAAGTTCTCTTTATGTCGTTCGCAACGGTTGCCATACTTCTGCTGGGGATTGCCGCTCCGGCCGCGGCGTCCTCCGCGGAGGCCCGACGGCAGGTTCTTTCCCGCTTCCTGCAGGCGCCGCTCGGCTTCGAAGCCAGTGAACCCCAGGCCGGCGCGGACTACCCGTTTTTCGCGCGGCCCCCCGGCGGCACCCTCCTGCTGACCCGCCGCGGCGGATGGCTGCTCTGGCACAACGATGCGGCGCCGGCAAACCCGGGCCTAGCGCGCGGCCAGCTTCGGATGCCTCAGATGCGACTGCTGGGAAGCAACCCGGCGCCCCGGACTACCCTCCTCGATCGACTGCCGGGCCGCACCAATTACCTGATCGGGCGCGCGCCGGAGCGCTGGAGGAAGGACGTTGCGCAGCATGGCAGGGTCGAATACCGCGAAGTGTACCGCCAGATCGACCTCGTCTATTACGGCAACCACCGCCAACTGGAGTACGACTTCATCGTCCACCCCGGCGGCGATCCCCGGCGGATCCGCCTGGGGTTCGAGGGCGTGGAGAGCCTTGCGGTCGAGCCCGATGGCTCGCTGCTCGCCCCAGCGGGCAGCGGCCAGATTCGCCTGCACCGGCCCCGCGCCTACCAGCTCGATGAAAGCGGCCGGCGCCTTGGGCGGTTTCGGCAGCTTGCCCACTTTCGCCGCTTTCTGCGCTTTTATTCTGGCCCACCTCGCCCGCTGGGCGTCGGCGATCCGCCGGCGGGCCGCTTTCGACATGTGGCGGCGCCTCGGGAAACCTGGCCAGCGCCTGAGCCTCGGCCCGCTGCCTCGGACAGAGCTTGAATGGCACGATTCAAGCGATCGGCCCGTGTCTGGTCCTGCTCGCGCTGGTTTCTCACATCCCCGCGCCCTTTCCCCGATCGCGATCCTTTAAACGCCGCGACGGCGAAACGAAACCGTAGTACCGCTCCTCGCATGCCAGACATCGGTAGGGACGAATCAAGAGCGGGCGAAGCACCCAGCGCTCAAACAGGCCGCGCCGCCGGTAGCGCAGGTGAATGCCATCGGTGACGATAGCGACAAACTGCTCGGCCGACAGACGCTGCTTTCGCCTTGCTTCCACCTGCTCACGGGCATCGGCCAGGATATGAGTGAGGGTGGCCGGAGAGAGCGTTCCGCCGAGGAAGCGGAGCATCCACTCGACCACCTTGCGCTGGCTTAGGCCGCCGACGGCGAGGGCAAACAGCACCTCATCCAGGCAATGGCGCTGATACTTTTCCAGCAAGCCCACCTCGGCGGTCCCCCGCCAGCGAGGCACCCGCACTTGCTCCAGCATTCCCCAAAGCGTCTGCCAACATTTGCGAACCGTGTAAGCCCAGCGGTAGACCTTCTGACCGCTTTGGCGGAACTGCTCGATACGTCGATCCCGTTCGGCAGCCAGCAACCCCTCGATGGTCGCTTTCAGTTGGGTCAGAACCTGCGACCGAATTGGGTCAGAACCCTGTTGCACAACCTCTCGCAGTGGTACTCTGTTCTCCGGGTTAAACATAGGGTGTCTCCTCTGCCCCTGCCAGGGCGGTTTTCTCCGGAGACACCCTTTCTCTTCTCTTCCCCAGTTTGAACAGAAAATCTTACAGCCAGCTCTCGGCAAGTCCCATCAGAAGTTATATTTGAGTGCGAGCTGGAAAGCGCGTGGCGAACGGGTGCCGAGGATCTTTCCGAAATTGGTGTTGTTGGTGCCGGCCGTGGGATTGTTCAATACCGTGTGATTCAGCGCGTTGAACGACTCGATGCGTGCGGTAAGGCGGTGGCCCTCACGTAAGGTGAACGTCTTGTGGAGTCCGGTGTCCATGGTGAAAGCGGCCGGGCCGAGCAGGGCGTCGTAGCCGAGGTTGCCAAAACGATGCAGAGTCCTGGCCGAAGCGACGCTAAAGGCGGCAGGATTCAGCCAGACGCCAGTGCTGTGGTTACGCACGTAGGGTTCCACGCCGGCGACGACGTCCGGACGCTGTCCGGCGCTGCGCCCGTTGCCTACATAGTCAGCGCCGGAGGTTACGTTGACCGGCAGTCCGGAGCGGCGTCCAGTGATCGAGCGGATGGTCCATCCGCCGAGCACACCGCGGAGAAAGGTGTTTTGAATAGAGCGTCCACGCGGGAGCGCATAGCTGAGCACGCTCTTGAAACTCTTGCCGGGCGCCCCTTCGACCGGTCCGTTTGAACCGGGGATGTTCAACGGGTCCTGCAGTCCGCTGCCGGTGAACGTAATGGTGTTGTCGGGCGTGTAATAGCCCAGTGTCTTCGACCAGGTGAAGTAAGCGTCGTAGTTCAGGCCGTGCCACAGACGCTGATTCGCCGAAACTTCCAGGCCATGGTAGGCGATGCGCGCCGCGTTTTCCGCGAGGTTGATCTGGCCCATGCTCTGGTCCGGGCGCCTGCCGAGCACGGGGTCGATCAGGTTGAGGGCACGGACCGAGATGAGCTTGACGGTGCGCTGTCCGACGTAGGCCGTCTGCAGCGAGAGTGAGGAAGTGAGCCGGCGCTGGATCGCAAGGTTCCACATGCCGGCATAGGTATCGCGGCGGTTGTAGTCGGCTACGCTGCGCGACAGTTTGATGCTGGAGGGAAGCAGCGCGGGGTTGTTCAGAATCGCATTCGCGAAGGGGCCGATGTTGGGAAAGATCAGATATTGGGCCGGCACGTCGACGGCCGAGAAACTGGACACGCCCGCCAGCAGGGGACTGATGTAGGCCATGTCGTAATAGTGGATCGCCTGCGGCATGACGTAACTGATGCCCCCGCCGGCCCGGATCGCCGTCCGCTGCGAGCGTCCGGGAGTGAAAACCAGGCCGAGCCGGGGAGCAAAGTCGTTGCGGTCGGAAGCGAACATGGGCTCTTGCGCCTTGATGAAGGGCCCGAAGGGGTCGGAACTGGAGATATTAAAACCGCCGCGGAACGGCGGGCTGTATTCGTAGCGGAGGCCGGCGTTGATCTGGAGCC
>Ga0315285_10000708_pt1 | contig 34874 bp, 20 predicted proteins | sample YL17G09_36_MG_FD_203698 | JGI IMG/M metagenome (GOLD analysis project Ga0315285, IMG submission 203698) | Sediment microbial communities from Yellowstone Lake, YNP, Wyoming, USA - YL17G09_36 | ecosystem: Environmental > Aquatic > Freshwater > Lake > Sediment | place: USA: Wyoming | collected...
GGTCCACGCCCTTTGCGGCGAGGTTGGCCACGTGCCCGTGGACGGCGATGATCGGGAAGCACGGCTCAGCCACGACCGAGTCCAGGCTGTCCTGGACGATCTTCTTGTTAGTCGGGTCGCTGAGGACTGTCCGGTAGCCCAGGTGGGCGATGGCGGTCCGCCAGAACGGCAGCATGCCATAGGCGAACATCGTCAGCGGTATGCCGACCGTCGGCGCGGCGGCGCCAGGCCGCGGCAGGGCCGATTCATCCAGCAGAAGCCGCGACCGCAGCGCCAGAAGGTCCTCGATAACCGGCTCGCGGGCGGCCTTGGACTGCTTGCGGAACCGCTCCGAGCACTTGTCGCCCCAGTGGGTCTTTTCGCCCTCGACGTTGAATTCCTGGATCTGGCAGGTATTCGAGCAGCCCTTGCACGTGAACTCCCGCAGCGCGTAGTGTACCCGCGAAAGGTCGTACCCGCGGAAGCGGCTGGCGGACTGTCGCCTCTGGCCCGGCTGGTCGTCGTCGGCGCCGACGGGGATGTACTGGCCGATCTTCTTGCCGCCGTCGCCCTCGCCGGATGCGTCGCCGCGGCCGGGGCCGAAGAGCATCTTGTCGCGAGCCAGCAGGGCCGCGCCGAGGGCGCCGATCACGCCGTTATAAGGCGGGACGACGATCTCCTTGCCGCAGACCGCCGCGAATGCCGCGGCCACCGAATCGTTATACGCCGTGCCGCCCTGGAAGAAGATGCAATCGCCGATCTTCCGCCCGCGGACCACGCGGTTGATGTAGTTGTAGACCACCGAGTACGCCAGGCCCGCCACGAGGTCCGCCTTCTGTGCCCCGCGCTGGAGGTAGCTCGTCACGTCGCGCTCCATGAACACCGTACACCGCTCGCCCAGCCTGACCGGCGCCTGGCTGGAAAGCGCCAGCTCGGCGAACTCGTCCTTTATCGCGATCCCGAGTTCCTCGGCCCGCTCCTCAAGGAAGCTGCCCGTCCCGGCCGCGCATGCCTCGTTCATCGTGAAGTCCACCACGATGCCGTCCTGGAGGCTGATGAACTTGGAGTCCTGCCCGCCGATCTCGAAGATCGTGTCCGGCACGCGCCCGCCCAGCAGCTTCTGTCCAACGTACGTCGCGCCGGTCTTGTGGCAGGTGATCTCGTCGTTGACGGTGTCGGCCCCGACAAGCGCGCCGATAAGCTCGCGCCCCGAGCCGGTCGTGCCCGCCCCGCGAATGTTAAGCCGGTCGCCCCAGCGGCTCTCGATCTGCTTGAGCGCCTCGCCGACCACCTCGATTGGCCTGCCCAGGGTGCGGGTGTAGATCTCGTCCACCATCCGCCCGTCCTCGTCGATGACCGCCACGTTGGTCGACACGCTGCCGATGTCGATGCCCAGGTACGCGTCGATGCGATCTACCCCGTAGGGCATCTCGAACGGCTCGACCCGGTCGCGAAGCAGCATCACGTTGTCCATCGTCAATGGCGCGGACGTGGGGAACTGCTCGCCGGCGGCGTCGCCGGTGGCGCAAAGCTCGGCCAGGACGGACAGGTCCATCGACCGCCGGGCCTGGGCCGCGACCGCGGCGGCGCCGATTGCCGGCATGTGGGCGTACCCGGGCGGGATGAACAACTGCGACTCATCCAGCTCGAATGTCTCCCGAAGCGACCGCACGACGGCGCGGTTGGCGGCAAGCCCGCCGAGAAACGCCACCGGCGCCTCGACGTGGTGGCTCCGCACGACGGCAGTGCGAAAGTTCCGGGCAACCGCGTTGCAAAGCCCGCGGAGCACCTCGGCGGGGTTGTAGCCCTTCTGCTGGGCGTGGACCATGTCGCTCTTGGCGAACACGCTGCATCGCCCGGCCACCTGGGCGGCGCGCTGGGCACAGAGGCAGATCTCGCCGATGTCCTCGACCGCGTAGCACAGCCGGCCCGCCTGCTGGTCGATGAACGAGCCCGTCCCGGCCGCGCAGTCGCCGTTGGTGGCGTAGTCGACGATCCCGTAGCTGCCGTCGGCGCCGTCGGCCAGACGCAGGTACTTGGATGTCTCACCGCCCATCTCGAAGACCGTGCGGACCTCTGCGCCCGCGGTTGCCAGGCCGGAGGCTATGGCCTTGAACTCGTTGATCGTCGACGCCCCGATCCTGTCGGCCAGAACCTTCGCGCCGCTGCCGGTCAGGCAGAGGCCGCCAAGACCGCCCGAGCCGATCGCGGCCAGGATGTCCCGGAGCATTCTCGCCCCAGCCGCAACGGGCTGACCGTGCGTGCGGCGATACTCGCTGATCCACACCTGCCCCACGGCTGCGGGGGCGGTTGCGATCGCCTCGAACTTGCCATCGCTGTCGGCGAGCTCCGCGCCGCAATCGGTGCAGATCACGGCCGCGGTCACGCTGACCGCGCCGATATCGACTCCCACGTACCAAGCCATAAGTCCAAGCTCCCATCGGCCCGAAAGCATGGGCCCGTCGCGCAGGTTCTTGCCGTCTGGTTTCGGCGCCGCCTCAGCGGGAAGGCCCCGCGGATTTCCCTCCCGGGGCAGACATTCCCGCATGCACGTCGGCCAAGGCCAAGTGGGCCTCGGACCAAGCGCGCCGCATCCTCTTTCAGCCGCGAGAGTATACAACTACCGGCCTGGAAAGCCTATGAAAATCCCCCTGGCGGCCCCCGAAGGTGTGCGAGGAAATATCCTGGCAGTGCGGTTACTGAGCCCGGCAGGGCGATTGCGGATAGCCACGGGCGCAAGCCCGTGGACCGTGCATTCATTGATCCGGAGCCCCGGCGGGGCGAATGAGACCTTCAATCGCCCCGCTGGCCTTAGGCCCCCGAGGGGGGCTCTTTACCTGAAAACCGGCGTTCCACGGGCTTGCACCCGTGGCTAATCGCAAACGTCCCTACGGGACTAAGACGACCTCCAGCAACAACTTCCAAGTTGCCAGGAAAAATACTCGCACACCCCCCGAAGGATTCATCGCGGATGTCGCGGAGGAAAAGCGGAGAGAAGAAGAAGCGAGATGGGGACCCAAGGTCCGCGTTGAGACTTCTTCTTCGGTTCACCACCGGCTGACCATTCGGCACAGGGCGGCGCAGCAGAGGCCCAGGTACGTGCCGGCGATGCCTCCCAGGACCGCCAGGAGCAAACCCACGGGTGCGAGGCCTGGCTGGTAGACCTCCGCCACCACCGGCGCCGAGGCCGGGCCGCCGATGTTGGCCTGGCTGGCCGTGGCGAGAAGAGCCAGCGGCGCGCGCAGCAGCCGCCCTGCCGCCAGCAGGAAAAGCCCGTGAATGATCACCCACACCAGCCCGGCAAGGACCATCACCGGCGCGGCGGCAAGGCTGCCCAGGTTCGCCCTCGATCCGATGGCCGCCAGCACAAGGTACAGCAGCCCGTAGCCCACGGTGGACGCCCCGAACAAGATCACGGATTCTATGCGGGACTTGGTTGAGCAGAGCGTCCACGAGCGCCACCCGGACGGCGCGCTGGCGTGGCTGAACTCGCTGCCGGACAGCGTTTTCGTCCGCCTGGCCGAGAAACTCCTGCCGCGAGACCAGCAACCTGAGCTCGTTAGCCACGGATATCAGATCAAGGTCATCAACTTCGCCGATCTCCAGGCCAAAGCACCCGACGATGGAGAGGCCCGCGCGCCCGGCCTGACGTGACGCGCCGGGACGTGTTGCCAGGGCGGCGGCGAAAGCGGAAGCCCGGAACGGAAGCCCGCCAGCGAAGTGGGCGCTGCCCCTATCGCCGCCGGGGGGCAGTCTGTTCCTTGCAGGCTGTTTCTTGTTGACGTGGGGACGGGCGGCCGATATACTGCACCCCGCACGAACAAACCTTTCAGGAGAACCGACAGAACCAACAGCGCGCTTGTTTTGACAATCTGATCGAAGACGAGTAATCGGCTTCGTGGTGCCCAGCAAGGAATCCGCCAGATTCGCAAACGAACGGGTGCATACAAGCCGGTCTCGCTCCGCACGGAGCGAGCGCCGGCGTTCGTACCCGTTCAGGCTCCTGGCGGAGCCTCTTGCTGGGGCGAGCGTTCGGTTAGCTCGCTCCCTTTCTGTTTGGACACTTCGTAGGGCAATCACCCCGCCGCCACACAAGGCCCGCCTGCTTCGCTCTTTGACCAGCCTGCTAACGCAAGGCGCACAAAGAAAGGAGCAGCACCATGGGAGTACGGCGTATAGCGTTTGCGTTGACGTGTGTGTTGGGGCTGGGGTTTGGGTTCTTGGCGCTGGGGCAGTCCACGGGAACGACTAAGTTGCCGGACCTTCAGGCTCCCGGCTTCGCTAAGGCCACTTCCTGCCCCGTTGTCCGGGTGGTTGACGGCGACACAATCGTTGTCGGGCAAACCAGTGATAAGCAAGTCAAGGTCCGGCTCATCGGCGTAGATACGCCCGAAACCGTCCATCCCTCCAAGCCGGTCCAGGAGTACGGCAAAGAGGCGTCTAACTTCGCCACAAATCTACTCAAAGGGGAGAAGGTCTATCTTCTCTATGAAGGGGAGAAACCGGCCCTTGACAAGTACGGCCGGACTCTGGCCTACGTCTACCGCGCGCCGGACGGTCTTTTCGTCAACGCGGAGCTAATCCGCCAAGGCTACGGGCACGCTTACGTGGTGTACCCGTTCAAGTATCTTGACCAGTTCCGCCAGTTGGAGCAGTTTGCGCGGGAGGTCGGCAAGGGTCTATGGGGCGCGGGGGGCGAATCGCCGACCACAAAGCCCGCAATGCCCACGTCCCCAGTTACCGCGGTGCCGGTTGTTGCGCCGCCTGCGAAGATGGATGCAGGCGATGTAATCGTCTATGTGACCAGGACCGGAGCGAAATACCACAGGGCAAGCTGCCGCTATCTCGCCAAGAGCAGTATCCCAATGCCCTTGAAAGAGGCGAAGCAGCGCTACACCCCGTGTAGCGTCTGCAATCCGCCGCAATGACCGCCTGAAAGGAGAAGACGATGAAAACGCGCGTTGTTCTTGTCTTTTTGCTTGCTTTGTCTTGCATGTCGTCACTTGGATGCAAGAAGGAAACCGCACCCGCGCCAGCGCCGCCTGCGAAGACAGGCGATGGCCAGTCAGGAACCGTTACCGTTACAGTTTATGTGACCCGCACGGGGGCCAAGTACCATCGGTCCGGTTGTCGCTACCTGTCGAAGAGCCAGATCCCGATGCCTCTGGAACAGGCCAAACAACGGTACGGTCCGTGTAGCGTCTGCAATCCGCCGCAATGACGGCGAATGGTGAGCCGGTTGCCGAATCACGGTCCGGCAAGGGCATCGACATGCCCCGTCCCCCAAACACAGAGCCGCCCCACCACGGCGGCAGTACCCGAAAGGGACTGAGCAATGGAATATAAGACAGTCTTTATTATTGCAGTTTTAGCTCTCCTCGGATTGGCTGTATGCGTCATTGTAATGCAATCGGATCCAGTAACTCAGGAGTTGCGTCTCGAAACGGCGAGAAAGCAAGTTGAGTACAGAGAAAAAGCTGTGGCCGCGAGAGAACAAGCAGAGCAGGAAATTGCAACCATAAGAGAAAGTGCGGCGGCGAAAAAAGTACAACTACTCGAACCACGTGAAGAACCGCGTAAGAGTGAAGAACCGCGTGAGATTGAAGCACCGCCTAAGATTGAAGGTCCGAGTTTCTTTGTGAAGCCCACCGCTTCAGCACCCACTCCGGAACCGGCTCTGACACCTCCACCAGTACCCACTCCAGTACCCACTTCAGCACCGGCTCCGGCTACAGCACCCACTCCGGCTACAGCACCGGCTCTAACTCCACTAGTTCCTACTACAATGCCACGACCTATCGTACCGCAAGCCAAGTGCGCCTATTGTCGTAGCCTAAGGACAATACAGTGTCAGGCTTGTATAAACACCGGTGGTTTCTCTACTGGACTTATGATATGCCCTGAATGTAGAACGGCCCGCACTGTCATTTGCCCTAAATGCCACGGCAATTGGCAAGTTAGTTGTTCTACGTGTAAAGGACAGGGGAAAATCGCAGAGCAACGATACGTAGCAAGTTATTGGGATCCGGCTCAATATAGGACTATACCAGGACGGTATTATACTGTTTATCATACTTGTGGAAATTGTGATGGTACTGGGCGAGTAACCGGTTGCCACAGTTGTACGAAAGGTCGTACATCATGCTCTACGTGCAAAGGGGCTGGTAGGGTTGGTGTGTGCCCGAAATGTAATGGTGAAAAGCGTGTGCCCTGTCCTATGTGCCAGACCGCGGTGAAGAAATGATCCCCTTCACCAACTACAACGAGTTCGATCCGACCGCCTCCGCCAGGACGGCGACCGACTTGCTGCCCAGCGACGTGCGGAACGGTGTCCGCAGCGGCCTGACCGTCTTCCAGAAACGGATTCGCTCGATGCGGCTCATCGGTCGGACTCCGCGCTTGGCCTGAGCCTGTCGAAGGGGCTTGCCTTGAGCCTGTTGAAATTATCTCCGCCGTCAAGCAGGACCATCACTTCTATCGCGCGGAGCAGGTCGGCCTCCGGCAGGATGATATTCGGAAGTTCAGCCCCCGGGGCAAGCGTGGTGATGCAGCACCGGCCGATCAACTTGTAGCCTTCGGCGCCGCCCGGATTGCGGACCTTCACGCCCCATGTGCTGTGCAAGATCAGCGCCTTGCCGTCGCGCTGGCCGAGGTAAAGCATGATGTGCCCCGGCGCGCCAAGCAGCGTGAGCATCGGTATGCCGTCGCGAAGGATCAGCCGCTGCCTGGCCTGGCCCGACATGCCGCCCAGCGGGATGACCTTGCCCGAGCGGGCCTGCTCGGAGCTGTTTCGCGGCAGGTACAGGCCGAAGGGCGCGAAGAGGTCGCGAGTCATGGCTGAGCAGTCGCGCTGCTCGTAAAGCCCGCCCCAGCCGTAGCTCTGCCCGAGCATCCGGTCGGCCAGGTCCGCCAGCCTGGCCGTGGTGGCCGGCACGGGGAACATCTCCGCCTGGCCCGGCTCGAGCCGCACACGAATGGGCGTGGCAGTGCCGTCCGGCATTCGCGCCGCGGCCAGAACCTCCAGGCCCGCCGCGGGCTGGGTGCCGCCGCCGGGACCTGCCCCGGCCGGCGCGTACGAGTCGGCAAGCGGCAGCACCGCGCCGATGTGCTCGGTGGCGATGAATGCCCCATCGGGGGCGCGAAGGCTCACGCCGTCGCGAACGATGGCCGCCAGCGGATGCCTCCGCCAGGCATCCACCATGGCATCGTCCACAAAGGCGACGTCGGCGGCGGGAACCCACCCGGCCGCGAAAGACGACTCCGCCCACGCCCACGCCCCGCCGGCTGAAACGTGGGCGACGAAGAGCGGCGTGTTTGCCCACAAGGCCGACTCCTGAAGCCGGTCGAACGGATAGCCAATGCCCAGGCCGGGCGGCAGGAACGCCGGCTCAGCCGTGGGTAACTGGCGCATGGACGTGTTGCGAACGGCAATCGCGCGCCGCCGGCAGTTGGGATAGCCGCCCAGGTTGGCTTGGGGCAGCATTTTCCCGGCCCAGGCGGCATCGCGCGGCACGAGGTTCTCCCCACAGCCGCCATCGCGGGCGTACTTGTCGAACAGTGCCCGGACCTCCTCGGTCGAGCGTGGCAAGTAGCCGTCGCGCCATGGCGAGAGGATCGCCTGGCGGTACTCGCGGGCGAGTTGGGTTTGCACGTCGGGGGCAATGAGCGTCCTGTCGGCAAAGCCCGGCCCCAGCGCGGCCCGGCAGTTCTGGGGGATTTCGCGGAGGTCGGCAATGGGCAGCGCCGCGTCCGCGGCGCCGCAGCCGGCAAGTGCCGCCGGCGCCAACAGGACAAACGCGGAAAGCCGCCTATTTCTGGAGCAGCTTTGTCTGCTCGTGGTAGTCGTAGAAGGCCTCGTAGTTCTTGCGGAGGTATCCGCCGGCGACGGCTCGGACGCCGTTGAGGACTATGCCGAGGATATGCGTTGGGCCTCGCGAGAGCACTTCCTGGGCTCGCTGGACGATGCCGTAGGTGTTGGCCCCGGCCCGGACGACCATGACGATCCCGTCGACCAGGTTGCCCAGCGCCATCGAGTCGGTCACCACCAGGCACGGGGCGCCGTCGAAGATGACCTGGTCGTACTGGCCGACCATTTCCGCAAGGACGGTGCGCATCTGCTCGGAGCCAAGCAGTTCGCCCGGGTTGGGCGGCAAAGGCCCGGATGCCATCACGCTGAAGTTAGGCTCGATCTCCAGAGTCATGTCCCGCCACGCGGCCTGGCCGACCAGGGCCGAACTGAGCCCGCCTTCCGGGCAGGCCGGGAAGAGACCGCGGACCGCTGGCAGGCGGAGGTTGGCGTCCACGACCAGCACCTTCCTGCCGGCCCGTGCGATGGAGGCGGCCAGGTTCAGCGCGACGGTGGTTCGGCCGTCCGCGGGCTGGGGGCTGGTGATCAGCAGGCTGCGGCGCTGACTGGCCGGGCCGCTGAATTGCAGGCACGTGCGGATCTGGCGGAAGGCCTCGCCGATCAGGCTGTTGGGGTGCGAGGCGAAGGCCACGCGAAGGTCCGCGATGTTTTCCTCGACGTCGTCGTGGTGGGGAACCATGCCCAGCAGCGGCAGATCGATGCGCCGAACAATGTCGGACGGACCCTTGATCGACGTGTCGATGAACTCCAGCAGGAACGCCAGGCCCAGGCCCACGATCAGGCCAAGCAGGACCCCCAGCGGGATCATGACCTGCCAGCGGGGCATCGACGGCTCGAGCGGCGTGTAGGCCAACTGCATCATTTCCAGGGGGGCGTTGCCCTGAAGGAGAATCCGCAAGTCGACAAGCCGGCTGTCGATCCGGTCGACCTGGCCGGTGAGGGTCTTGTCCTGCTCTTCCAACTGGGCATAGGCGCTTAGAGTCGCCCGCAGGTCGCGGACGCTCACGTCGATCTGGCGATACTTCTGACGCATCTCGGTAAGCCGGCCCAGTATGATGGCCTTGCTGGCCTCGGTATTGGCCACGATGGCATTGACCTGGACCTGAAGGAGCACTTGCCGCCTGGCATCGGCTTCCTTCTGCATGCTCCCAATGCTGTCGACGTATTCGATGTACTTCTGGCTTCGCGGCCCGTACTTCCTTTCCATCGACGGCTGCCGGGCTTTCATGTTCAGCAGGGCCGACTCAAGCGCGCGAATCGACGGGTCCATGTCCATTGCTTGAAGCACGGCCGGGAGCTTCTCGATATCTCTGCTCCGGATCTGCTGGCTGAGAAGCTGGAGCTGCTGGTCCGCCTGGGCGAACTCGAGTTCCAGGACCGAAACCTGCTGCGCGATCATGTTGAGTTCCATGGTCCGCACATTGGTCTGGCTGGTCAAGTCGGGGACATCGGCGTCCCTCATGAGCTTTGCCTTGTCGGCCCGGATGCGGTCCCGCGTATCGGCCAGGCTGGTTCGCTCCTTGAGGAGCTGGCGGATCTGGTCCTGCTTGCCGCGGTTGGCGATCTCCGAGCTTCGTTCGCGGGCGGCGTTGGCGACGGCGTTGACGATATCGGGCAACTCGGTCTTGTTGGTGCCCGTAGCCGAGATGCGAATCAGGGCGCTGGCCGGTGAAATGCTGATGGTATTCTGGAGCCGCAGCAGGGCGTCGTCCGGGCTCTTCTGGAGCCAGGTGGTGGCGCGGACCTCCGGGGTAGCCAGGGCGGTCTGGAGCACCGGTTCGCTGCCGGCCAGGCTGGCGTACTTGGCGGCGAGGATCTCAAGCATGTCCGTCGTCAGGTAGCCCCGTTCCGGCGTGATGGCCGAGGTGGCCTCCGGGCGGACTTCCAGCACCGCAAACGAGGTGAACAGCGGCGCGTACATCAGCCAGAGCACCGTCGCGCCGACGGCCAGTGCCACGCAGATCAGTTCGGCAAGGATGATCAGCCACTTGCGCTTGCGCAAGATGCGGAGTATGTCCCGGCCGCTGAGGCCCGAGTCGGGCTGACGGCCTTCGGCCGGGCTCGGCCGCCCGAAAACCCTGCCGGGTCCGAGACGCACGATCTGCGGGGCAATCTCCCTGGTTTGTATGACGCTCATTTATCACTACCTCATTCAGGCTTCTGACTGACCCGCTCCAGAGCCGTTTTCAGGACTCTGGAGAGAGGGTCGTCAGATTTGTCCTTTATCATTTCCTGGGCCTGTTGGTACTGCTTTTTCGCTTCGTCCAATTGGTTACGCTGCTCATAAATCCAGCCAAGGTGATATCGGCTTACCGTGAGCGGGCTCTCCAGTTGGACCGCCCGAAGAAGGATCTGCTCGGCCTCGGCCAGGCGGTTGAGCTTCGCCAGCGTCCAGCCGTACGTGTCCAGAATCTTGGCGTTGTTGGGAGCCGCCCGCGACGCCTGCTCGGCGAACGGAAGGCCCTTCTTGGGCTCGTCCAGGTCGTTGGTATACAGGTACGCAAGGTTGTTGGCGACCTCGGCGTCCCGGGGCTGGTTGGCTATGGCCGCCAGGTAGGCCTGCTCGCAGTCCTTGAATTTGTTCAACTGGTAGTACACCGAGCCGAGGTGGCGATTGGCCAAGTACTTGGCCTCGGGCTCCTGCGCCAAATCGCGCGCCTGGGTGAGGCTCTTGACGGCCTCGTCAAGTTTTTTATTATCGGAGTACATGAGGCCCAGCATCAGGTGCCCCCGCCAGCCCTTCAGCCCGCCCTCCATCCACTGGCGGAACTTGCTTATGGTGCCGTCAGTGCCGTAGGCCGCTTGCATCTGCTGTGCCTCAAGGAGCACCAACTGAGGCTGCAGCGCGTTTAGCGAGGCCAGGAAGAGTTGGTCCGCCTCGTCGAGCCGGTTGAGCTTGACCATCGCCCCGGCCCGGATCGCGCCGACCCACCCGGCGAAATCCTTGTTCTGCATGTAAGGCTCGCTAACCTTGACAACCCGGTCGTACTGCCTGGCCTCCATAAGACTCATCAGGTACGGCTGCAAGTATTCCGGGGAATTGGGCGCCAGGCGAACCGCCTCGGCCAGGGCGGCAAGCATGCTGGGAACGTCGTCCCGCGCCTTCCACATCTGGGCCTCCCACAGGAAAACGGTGGGATTGGAGGGCATCGCCTTCTTGGCCTCGGCCAGCAATTTCTCAAGCTCCTGCCACTTCTGGCGGTTCATGTATATCGTCACGAGCCGGGCTACGGCGGGGGCGTAATCAGGGCGGTCGTTGTGGATTTCGCGGTAGACCAGTTCGGCGCCTTCATCCCGCAGCGCCTCCAACACCATGCCGAGCTGCATGGACACATCAATGCGATTGGTCAGTCGCTTGGCTTCCTGGAGGTCGGCCTTGGCCCTGGCGTTCTCGCCCTTTACCAGGTACACTTGGGCGCGGTAGATCAGCGGCTCGGCATAGGCCGGGCTGTCCTGGATGGCCTGGGAGAACAGCCGAAGCGCCTCGTCGAAGTCTTCGAGCTTCTTGCTCTTTCGCATAGCCAGCATTCCGCTGAGGGTCACGCTGGCGGCGTCCCGCGGGTCTGCCCGCAGGAGCCCTTCAATCTGCTTTCCGGCGGATTCGTACTCCCCGGCCTCGATGTAGTAGCGGATGAGCTCCTTGACGCCGCCGATGTCCTCGGGTCGCACGCGGACGTAGGCGGTCATTGCATTGGCGGCATCGCTCCACTTGTTCTGCGAGGCCCAGAACCTTGCCAGGCCCAGGTGCCCGCGGGGGTCCTTGGGATCGACAGTAATGGCGGTTTCCAGGAAGCTCCGGGCCCGGTCCGGCTCGGTGCGAGTCAGAAGCTCCGCGTACAGCACCCGCACGCCGACGGAGTCCGCCGATTCGCCAAGCATGGGCTCGATGATCCGTTCGATGTCCTTGGGGCGGTCCCGGCGCTGATAGAAGCCGCACAGCACTTGAGCGCCCATGAGCTTGTTGTCCGTCTTCTGGGAAAACGTGACGTACATCTTCTCGGCGTCGTCAAAGCGGCTGACGCGCTCGTAAAGCGTGCCGAGGCTGGCGATGTTGCGCAGGTCGTCGGGGCGCTGCCTGAGCACCTTCTCGCGCTGCAGGATGAGCTCCTGCGGGCTGGTGGTCTCCCGGTCGATCTCCATTCTGCGTTCGCGTATGTAGGGGTCGTTGGGAACCAGTTGGTATGCCTTGGCCACGTACGAGCGGTGCTCACTTTCCTTGTTCAGGCCCGAGGTCGACGTCACCGCCGACAGGCCCACCAGCGCGGGCGGGTAGCCCGGGTCGTTGTCATAGACGATCTTGAACGACTCGTATGCCTGCTCGTAGAACCGCTTCCGCAGGTAGGCCTGGCCCAGCAGACAGCGGGCGTCCTTGCGGTTGGGGTCATCCTTGAGGATCTCCAGGCCCGTGGCAATGACCGCGTCGAAGTCCTTGCGGGCCGTGGCGACGCGCATCCGGTACAGTCGGCCGTTGCAGCCGTCGAGGTTGGCCTTGCCGGCCCGCGCGACGCAGTCATCAGCCTTTTTCCAGTCGTTATTGGCGCTTGCGTGCTCCAGCAGCCGCTCGATGACGCCGATGTTGTCCGGGTCGGCCTTGGATGCCTCGTCGAGGAACTTGAGGTAATCGGCCTGCTTGCCCTTGCCGAACGACGCCGCCACGGCGGCCTTCTCCAACTCCTTCTGCGGCGAGGGGTATTCATCGGCGATGCCCAGCAGGATCTTGTACTGAGTGTTGGGGTCCGTTTCGCGCAGCAGCTTCTTGCGGGCCACCAGCGTCTTGTCGTCCGGGCGGGCCTTGATGGCGTCATCGACGAGTTTCTCGGCCTCGTCGAGCCTCTTGGCGGCCCTGTACATCCCGAAGAGGCGCGAGAAGACGTTCTTGTCGTCGGGGGAAGTGGCCTTGAGCTGCTCGACGTACTTGATGGCGTCGTCGGTCCGGCCGTCCAGCCACATGCCGGTGGCGCGGTCCAGAAGCAGGCCCACGGTCCGCCCGTCAGGCTTGATGCCGGCCGGAAGGGTCGGTTCCTCCCCGCGGACAGCCCCCAAGACCGTCTTGGTGTTCATCGCCTCGGGGTTGTTGGGATCCAGTTGCAGGACCCTGGCAACCACCCGCTCGGCCTTCTCGAAGTCGCGGTAGCGGACCAGCAGCCTGGCTTTGGCCATCAGGGCCGAAACGTTGCCCTGCTGGCCCGGTATGCGAAGCAGCTTGTCGAGAATCGCCTCGGCCTTGCCCGGCAGATTTTTCTGGAGGTAGATGTTGATCAGCAGGTTGGCGACCTTCAGGTCAAACCCGCGGGCGTTGTTGTAGGCGTCTTCGAGGTCCTTTTGAGCCTCGTTAACCCGGCCCTCCGCCATGGCCATCCGCCCAGTCAGGCGGGAGTACATTGGCCCGGAGAACTTGGAGGCCGCCAGCTTGGGATAGCACTCGTTGACCTGCCCCAGCAGCTTTCGGCGCTGGGGATCGTTGGGATCCTGGCTGCCGGCTTCGACCATGTCCAGCAGGACGTTGGCCTTGAGGTACAGAAGCTCGGTCTTTCCCGCGGCTTCGCTTTGGTCCTTGCCTGCCGGCTGAGTCGCCGGGGCATTTTCCAGGGCCGACAGGCCCTGCTCCAGCACGGCCAGCGCATCCTCATGCTTCTGCGCGGAGCCCAGGATTGACGCCTTGCCTACATAGGCCCGTATGTCCTGGGGAGCAGCCTGGATGGTCTTGTCCAGGACCTCCATGACCTTCGGCCTGTCGTTATTGGCCGAATAGTAGTCCGCCAGTGCAAGGTTGCCCAGCACGGGGTCTTTCTCGACGGCCAGATCAAGTTGCCTGAGGGCATCGGCGGAACGGTCGTGCCTCCTCAGGAATGCGGCATAGTTGACCATCAGGCCGGCGTCGCCGGCGTTTGTCTCGATAGCCTTCTGGAAGGCCTTTTCGATCTGGCCCTCGTTGCCCGGCAGGCGATCGAGGTACCCGACCAGCCCCAGCCAGTAGCGAGGTTCCTTGGGCTTGATCTCAAGGGTCTTGTTGAAGTCGTCCAGGGCCTCCTTTGCCAGTTCACCTGGGGCCGTGGGATCTACCAACTCCGCCTTGGCCGTGCCGCGGCGGAAGTAGGTCTCGGCGTCGTTGGGCTGGAGTTTGATCAGCGCGTCGGCTTCCTTTATGAAAGCGCGCCAGTCCTGCCCCTGCCCGCTCTTGGAGCGCGTGTTGAGGTTCCAGTAGACTTCGGCCAGGAACTGCTGGGCGGGAACATGCCTGGCATCCATCAGAAGCGCCTTGCGGGCCAGGGTGATCGACGCGCCAAACCGCTCCCGGCGCTGGGTCTCGGTCAGACCCTTGCCGGCCAGGGCCCAGTCGTAATCGAACTTCGAGATTTCCGTGTAGAACTCGGCCATGTGGGGCGACTTGGCGGAGGCCCCCGCCGCCAGAGCCGCCTTAAACTTCTCGTCGGCTTTCACGCGATCGCCATCCTTCACGAACGTGCGCCCCTGCCCCATCAGCGCCGAAACGTCCTTGGGGAACAGGCGGTCGTACCAGTTGCCGGTGATCAACATCGTCACTGCCAGGAAGATCACCAGCGCTCCTATGCAGCCCAGCAGAATCGCCACACGCCTATTAAGTTTTTTCCGTTTCTTTGCCATCGAATGTCAACCTGATATCAGGAACCTAGGAATCTGCCTTCTCGCCGCCCGCGCCGGCATCGAGCCTGTCGATGTCCTTGGGCGTGGGCAGCGTCTTAAGAACGCACGGCATGAAGTACTTGACGAAATCCGCCACGGCAAGGTCCGCCTGGGCGGGATCGGGAACCGCGAAGACCGGCCCGCCCGCCTGCTGCTGCACCGCCGGCAACGGGGCGAACTGGACCTTGGCGAAATACGCGTGTTTCACGAACAGGCTGCCCAGCGCGAACCGCACCTCATTGCGGCTGCTTTTCGGCGAGCCGTTGAGGCAGAAGATGTAGTACTGGACGAACTGCCCGGCGGCGCCGCCTTGCATGTCCGTCCGCTGGAACATCGCTCGCTGGAAAGCCAGGGGTGTATTGCCCCAGGGGGCAGCCACGCCGTCGATGGTGACGGGCATGTCGGTCGTCCCGAGCCACTGAGCGCCGCCGGCGACGGCGCAGATCTCCGGCGTGTGCGGCACGAGGTCCACCCCGCCGGTGTAATAATACACCTCCAGTCGCCAGTATCGAAGCGGGTCGCCGGGCCCCCGGCGGCTGTCGCGGTACGTGCGGGTCGCCAGCCAGTTGCTGCGGCGAAGCGGAAGATTGCGCTCGTCGCTGGCCGTGCCGATGCCCAGCAGCTCCATCACGTCCGGCGCGACCTCGCCCTCGCCGTCGGGCCGGCCGTCCTTGTGGAATCCTTGCGCCTTCGGGTCATAGTCCAACTCGCCGTCGGCGCTGACAAACTCGAAGGGGCCCATCTTGTCGGGCAGGGAGGTCATGATGTACTTGTCGTTGACCTCGACCCCCGCCGGCCAGGGGACCGGCAGCTTCTCGGTCACCAGTTTCAAGACGTTGACCGCGACACCCCATCCCGCCGCCGTCAGGACCAGTATGGCAAGGGCGACCAGGAAGTGGGTGTCGCCAAGTCCCCGCGCAATTGCGCGCAACAGCCCGGGCTCCTCGACAATCTCAAGCTGTTGGTCGGTCATGTTTTGGCTCCACCGGTCAGGGCCGAGCCTTCCTTGGCATCGTCCGGCAATCCTTTTCCGCTTTCGTCCTGGTCTTCCTCGTCTTGCTCATCGGCCACGAACAGGCTCTGCAAGAGCCAGCCAAGCCCCCACAACATCAGCAGGGCCGGCACCAGCATCAGCATGCCCGTGAACGAGTGCATGAAGTCCTTGCCGAGGTCGGGCTTGTCCATGACGTAGGCGGTGCTTGTTATTATTACTCGCAGCACGTTGCTGGCGACGGCAATTGGCACACCCATCAATACGAGTGTCACCCGCTGCCAGATCGGTTTATCGTCAAGATATGCCATCGCCACGCTCAGGGCCATGAACGCCACGAGCATCCGGACCCCGCTGCACGCCTCAGCCACGGTCAGGTCGCGGGTGATGCCGGAGATGCTCACGAGCGTCAGTTCGCTTGCCTTGACGATGATGTTGACGCCGCAGAGCTTGAGTACGGCTGCGCTGGCGGCTGCGGCAAGGTTCTGGAGCGGCAGTGCGATCTGGCTGTAGTAGTCGGGTGGCAGCGGCATCGCGAAGACCAAAAACGCGATGGGCAGCCAGACCACCTTCAGCATTTTCGGCCCGGCCAGGTACAGCACCAGGCCCATGACCGTCGGGATGATTCCCACGCGGCAGAACCAGTCGAATAAACCCGAGCGGTAGGCCTGTTTCAGGTAGATGCCCGCGAAGATCGTCAAGATGCCCAGGATCATCAGCCCCAGGCCCCAGGTGCAGCCCCGCCTTGGGGCCGAGAAAAGCTCATCCCGCCTGCTGTAGAGGAAGTAGAGGCTGAACAGGGGGATCAGGAACCCGTGGGACCAGTTGCCGTCGTCCATCCAGGTCCGCACCATTATCCGCAACTGCCAGAAGTTCATCCAGACCAGCACGCCGGCCAGGATGGCGATTCGCGCGCAGGAGTCCGTCGAGAAGCTCTGACGGAAGGTCGGCGCGGCTGATTCCGCGACCAATTCCGCGAGAGACCCGCTGTGCGCCTTTGGGGTGTCATGACGAATCATGTCGTTCATACGTTTCCAAGGCAGCGGTGTCGTCCTGGAAGACTACCATCGGGTGAAACGGGTGCTGGTTGGAGTAAAATCGGGGCTTCGCGGATCGGAGAAATTGCGGTCGTAGATGAACCCGAAACCGTAGGTCAGCCGGAAGGCGTTGCGAATAACGGCGAAGAACGAGGCCCGCACCTCGGTGCCGACGGCGATCACGTCGTTGGGCTTGAGGAACAGGTCCGGATCCTCGCCCTTGAATATCGATTCCAGGTTCAGCGGAATGAACTGCTCCTGGTTGCCTCCGATCCGCCGTATCAGGATCGAGTTTTCCGGCCAGGCCAGCCCGTTGAGGTTGCCCGCTGCCGCCACCGCCATCTTCATGGTGATCTGCCGCCCGGTCAGCGAGTACACGCCGGGGCGTGAGACTTCGCCCATGATGTAGAACTCGCCCATGTCCAGCGAAGGCACGTGAATGATGTCGTTGTTCCGCATGACAATGTTCATACGCGGGTCGCCGTCGCGAAGTTGGTTAAGATTTATCGCGATTACCCTGGCCATGTCGGAACGATCGACGTTTCTCCAGCCGAAGGGGTCGGAGGCGTCCTTTTCCCCCGCCGGCTTGGTCTGGGGCTCGCCGGCGGCGACGGTCTCGCCCTGGGCCTTGACCCACTTGCGGTCCGCCGAGTAAATCCACTTCGGGCCGCCGGCCGGGGCGGTTGCGGCGGTCAGGCCAGGCCCGGTCGCCGGGTTTGCCGCGCCGCTCGCGGGGTCCGTCTCGGACATTGCCACCATTGACGGCGTCGGGGTGGTCGCGCCCCGCGTGGCGGGCGTGGTCGTCGTCCCCGGCACCAGGCCCTGAAGGGCCTTCTGAAGCTCCTCGAGGGCTCGCTGGGCCTCATCGGCGGTTCCGGTCGAGGGCGCCGAGGACGTCGCGGGCGCACCGGTGCCGCCCGGAACCTCCTTGGGCTCCGGCGGCAGCACGCCCGGCGCGGCCGGGCCTATCCGCAAGCCCTTGGGCGCGATGGAGATTTTCGCCGCGGGATTCGGGCGGATGACGTAGATGTAGTTGATGTTCACCTGCGTCACCCCACCGGCAAGCGCCATCGCCTCGAGCAGGCGCATGTCCTTTCGGAGAATGCTGTACGTGCTGGGACGTGCAATGGCGCCGATAGCCGAAAACGTGTTCTGCCTCTGGGCGGCAATTGTAACGGAGACCGTGGGGGACCGAAGGATGTCCGGGCTGTACGCGTTGATAATGGCCTGCGCGAGCTCGTCCTTGGTTAATCCTTCGGCCTTGACGCGATCGGGCAACAGGGGCAGGTCGATGTAACCGCTGTCGGAAACCTGCCGCCTCAGCACGGTCTCGAAGCCCTCGTTGAACAAATCCAGGATGGATATGTCCACGATGTCCGTCGGGCCGATGATGTAGTCCTCATCCGTGTAAGACCAGTCGCCCTCCCGCGGGAACGTGGCGTTGGGCAGAACCTCCTGCGACCTGTCAGTCGGGCCGATGCTCGAAAGAATCGGATTGATCGGCGAGCCGGAAACCGGCGCGATGACCTTGTCCGGAGACAGGAACCGCGTAATGTCGGTCTTCCACCAGTCGGCGGGGTCTGCGCACCCGCCGCCCGGCAAAAGAAAAACCACGCACAAAACACCCGAGAGAGTTGTCTTGTCAAACCTTGTAGTCACGGCGGACCTTTCCTGGCATCGCCCAGAGGGCTAGGCCGTTCACTCGCGAACCAGCGCCATGCAGACACCGCATCGGCAGCGGCCCCGCGCTCCGCGCGATACCCAGAGGGACAATGATCTCGCCCGAACGGGCCGAGCCCACTTTCCCGAAAGCTGTCGAATCGTCGTTTTCCAACATCGCTAAGTCTAGGCCCTCAGACCGGCTTGTCAAGCACAACGCATACCCGAAGACAGTTTCCGCGAACGTGCGCAAACGGCGGATGCACACCATGCATATCGGCCATCGCGGGGGCCTGACTTAACCATCTGTCCGATCTTGCAAAGATGATACGCTCCGGAAAGGTAAGGCCTGTCCACAGATTACGCGGATTTCGCAGAGGTCAAGAAGATGTTTGTTTCTTTAAGCATCTGTGTAATCCGCGTAATCTGTGGATGATTCTTCTTCGCACTGTTGAGCCGATGCCGCCGGCCCGGCGGACTGTCCACCTGTTTCCTACGCCCGGCGGCAGCCGAGGATCGCGCCTTGCCGGGAAAAACTTCAGCACGGGTGTAGTGAGTCGAAAATACCGTGAATTCTCATAGATTCAAAAATCCGAATCTCGAATCTCGAAATCCGAAACAAACAGCAAAATCCGAATGCTCCAAACGCCGGTGACCGGCAGGTCATAAGCAAATCCCAAATGACAAGCATCGAATACCAAACATATTCCAAACAGAAAATGCCAAATCACAAACGCACAAGCGGAGTATCCGCGAATTGTGAACTGGGGACCCGAAGATGGGCTCTTGTTTGGACCTTAGTACTTGCGGTTTGGTCCTTGTTTGGGATTTGGTGCTTTGAATTTGTTTCGGATTTCGTGCTTCGAATTTCGTGCTTTTTGAAAGGCGGAATGTCCATCAATTCTGAATCGCCACCCCAGCGGTCCCGGAGACTTCAACCGCCACGGCTTGGCGATGCAGCCCGTCCAGGCGCAGCAGCACCGAGCCGTCCGGCCTGCGCACCACCGAGCGGATCGCCAGCCCTTCACTGCTGACGTGGACTTGCCCCGACCATGGCCCGGCCAGCAGCAACACCGGATTCAGCAGCCCATCGGGTGGCGGATCGAGCATGAACCTGCACTGCCCGCCTTTGGCCGCCAGATAGTAGCAGCCCTGGGACTCGTCGAAGCCGTCGCGGTCGCCGTCGCCGGCGGCCCGGACATCAGGCTCGGCCACCGACGGGCGTATGGCCCCGGGGTGCAGGTAATTGGCGGCCTGGACGGACGCCGACAGCCCTTGCGGCAAGATCAGGTACCGCCACCGGCCCACCTCGCCGGCGAAGTCGTTCACCACCATTTGCCGGCCTGTCGATTGGCCGTGAAAGACAGCATCCGCCGCCGAGAAGACCCCCACCGCCGCGATCTCAGGCCCGCCGGCGTTGTTCAGCACGCCCTGGACCACGCACCGGCCATCGCCATAGATCGTGTACTCCCAGCGGATTTGGCGGACCGCCATCGACGCCCACTGCCCTGCCCGCGACGGGAAATACCACGTGCTGGCCAGGCGAAGACGAATCTCGTTGTGCTCCAGCAGCTCAACCTGCCCGACGCGCCGGCTGCCAAGTGAGTCCAGCTTCTCGCCGCTTGCGGGCAGCTTCTCGCCGGCGCCCGCCAGACGCACCTCGGCCTGGAGAGTGCCCATCCGCCACAGCCCGTCCAAGCCCTGTTCGATCCGCACCGGCTCATCCCGGCCGGGAAGCTTCAGCGCGTAGTTGAGCCCGCTCTTGGAAAGCTCCACGCCGGGCGGCGCCGGCTGGATCTGCCGGGCGTTGTCGATCAGCATTACATCGTCGAGGTTCAGCCAAACCGCCCCGGCCGCGTCGGCAAACGAGAGCCGAACACGCCGCACCCGCGATGCGTCAAACGACCCCGCCTGGCCGAGGCGCTGGATGTCCAGCAGGACGTTGTTCCAGCCTGGCTGGACCAGCGCGCGCGGCGACTGCCACGAGCCGCCATCGCTGTCGATGGTCACCTGGAGGTCATCCCGCAGCGCCCGGCTGAACATCGCCATCGACAGCAACTTGTAAGGCCGGAAGTCCTGCCCGGCCCCGGCGGGGATGTCAAACACGAGCTGCGCCCCGGCATGGGGCCCGGCTCCGGCCGGGAGGCTGACCTCCATCGCCCCGACGCCCGTTCGCGTGATGTTTACCACGAACTGCCGGGCTGCGCCAGAAGTCTCCGGCTCGATGGAGAACCGATCTACCTGCTGCCGCCCCGTAATTGGCGCCGGCGCCGCCGGTGTCGCCGGGCCCGCCGCCGGGCCGCCTGTCCCGTCACCGCCCGCATCCGCTCTGCCCGTACCCGCCCCGCCTGCACCCGCCCCGCCCGTACCCGCTTTGCCCGCAATTGCTCTGCCTGTACCGGTCCCGCCCGCAGTCGGCGACGGCTCATCCTCGAAGTCCGCCAGGCAGAGCACTCGCCCGCCAGGGACGATCTCCGGGTAAGCCCTCGCCTGCTGACTGGCCAGCGGCTCGACCGCAATCGCCGGCTGAGCCGGGGCGGCAGGGGCGGGCTTTTTGAGCATGCCACAACCCGCGACGAGCATCGCCGCCGGCAACAATATGGCCAAGATGGTCAAGTGCCTGGTGTTCATGGAAGGCGGCATTATACCGCGCCGCGGGGGCGTCTTGCAGCGCGGCCGCTCCCCGATCACACAAGATCTGTCATTCCCACCCGTGGATGAACCACTGCAACAGGACGGCTACGATTTCTTCACGAACCCTTTCCATGTCCGATCGATATACGGCAAGGTCTTCGAACCTTCTTCGTGCTTCGGAAATGCGCTTTTCGACGGCCTCGCGCCACTCGGCGCAGGCTGCCTCATCGGTCGGCAATTTGACCTGGCCGCGAATATCCAGGTTCGCCAGCATGGCCGCCAGGGCCGCCTGCTCAGGGTTCGCGTAAGTTTCATGGTGAACCGTCTTGCCCTTGGCAAAGTCCACGCCGGCGGGGCTGAACATGTGGCCCTTGCCCAGCGCCTTGGACTTGCCGTCGGGGATGTGGACGGCCTGGCGCCTGCCCTTGAGCGTCTTGAGCCAGTCGGCCAGGGGTGGCCCCTGGTCGTCGCCGCGCAAGCATATCCATATGCACGAGGCGATTTGTCTGCTCCCCATATCAGGCGCAAGAAAAGAGGGATAGTCAAAATCGTTTCGCAGGACCTCCTCCCATTGCCAGACCCATTTGCGCTTGTCGCGATTGTTGAGCTCGGAGATTCGCCTGTCATGGCCTGCGGGGGTGTTGAGAAATGCGCTGCCCGGCGCAAGCAACCTCCAAGACGATTGGGGCGGCGCATTGGCTGGACGATAGTAGTACCGGCCAGGGACGGCCTCATCCCGGTTGGAGGCAACCTCGTTCTCAGGCTCCGCCAATGCCATCGGTTCTCTTCCCTTCTCCGATGTTCGACATCATCTCCGCCCGTGCAGGAACCATTGCCTCATGAGCCCGGCAGCGGCGTCGCGGAGGGTCTGGGTGCCGGTGCGCGAGCCGGCCAGGGCGTCAAAACGGCCGTGTGCGTCCGCCAGTCGATTCTCGATGGCCTCGCGCCACTCGACGCAGGCCTCCTCGTCGGCGGGCAGTTCGACCTGTCCGCGAATCTCAAGGTTCGCCAGCATCGCCGCCAGCGCCGCCTGGGCCGGGTGAGCGTAAATCTCCTGGTAGACCGTCTTGCCCTGTGCAAAGTCCACGCCGCCCGGGCTGAACATGTGCCCATTGCCCAGCGCCTTGGCCTTGCCGTCGGGGATATTGACGGCCTGGCGCCTGCCCTTGAGCGTCTTGAGCCAGTCGGCCAGGGGCGGGCCCTTGTCGTCGTCGCCCAGCGAGTCCCAGACACTTGCGGAGATGTCATCGGCCGTCAGCCGCCGCTGCCCGCCGGCGCGCTGCACTTGTTTCTGCACCTCGATAATGCGGACTTGCCGGTAGTGCCTGGCGGTTTCCAAGTAGAGTTCATCAAGCAGGCGTGCCCGATCTTTCGGATCGGCCACACCGATCATCTCCAACACCGCATCGTCGAGGGCGCGACGATCCGGCTGGTAGAGTTCATCGCTCAAACCCACCGGCCACTGGGCAAGCTGCTTGACGTGCTCGACGGTATGGCATTGCATGAAGTCAATCTCGACCAGCGGCTGCGTCGGGCGGGCCTGCATTCGGCCGAAGGCGGCAAGGACTCGCCGGGCAACTACCTTTGACACGCCCCGAACATCCGGCACTTCCATGAGATTGACATCGACCACTTCCGTCTTTAGGTTCCCCTCCGTGCCGGCGTAGCGACCGTAGTAGGTCTTGAAAAGGGCGACGAGTGTACTGTTGAGCACGGCTGGTAGAACCGACATCTCCGCGGCTCGCATCGCGGAATCTGGAATCAGATCGTACAGATTACAGTTGCAGATCATCCCTCTGGGGTTATTTGGGATGACATGCCGGTACTGCTGCGCTTTTGGCCAGAACGCAACGCCTCGTTTACCACCTGTTAAGTCGTACCAGTTGGTCCGAGCCGCGACAGTGGAGCGTTTGGGAACAGGCACGGCCTTGGACTTCTTGGAGGCGAATGTTTGCTTGGCGCCCCAGCGGATGTATTTGGCAACGTAGGTGCCGGAGAGGTCTTTGAGTTGCTTGTTGACCCAAAGGACCACACGGTCGGTGTCGGCCGCACGGACCACGGGGCGGTCCACCCGCCTGAGGCTGTGGACTTCGGGGCGAAGGTACTCGACCTCGATAGGGTGCAGGGTGTTGTCGCCGGCACGGATAACGCGGACCTTGCCGCTCTCGACTTCGCTGAGCTTGGCCGGGGCGAGCAGTCCGACGTTGTTCCACGGCAGGCCCTTGCGGACTTCCGCCAGCACCTCATCCGTCACATCATGCGGCATGAAGAAGTCGTCGCAGCCGCTCTTGATGCCGAATCGAATATCCGCAATCTCGCCGAGCTTGACGAATCGCCGTCCGTAGTCGCGCATGATGCGGAAATAGATGTCAGGCGCCCGCAGGAATCGGCCCCACTTGCCCGCCGCGTAGTGGTCCGCGTGCCCGTTCCACTCCCTGACCGCCTGCTCGTCTGCCGCATCGGGGGGCTGTTCGTCCAGCTCGCCATCCGCATCGTCGGATTCTTGCGGCGAAACGGGACCGCTCTTGGCCAGGAGTTTGCCGGCCTGGACGCCTTCGGCCCACAGTTGGCTTTGCGGCACGGCAATGATACGAAGTTTGTCATCCTCGAAGCCCGTCGAGGCTTCTATGAGTTGCCGCAGCCTATCGGCCGCATTCTGTCTGGCGGCCTCGCCGCCGGGGGCACGCTCGCCCAGGATTTCGGCCAGGGGCTTCTGCAAGCGGACAAATCGCACAATGTTGGCATCGCGCGCCGCCTTGTCGGAGCAGCGTTGGAGGATGGTTGCGGCCGTCTTGATCCGGGCGTCGGCGAACCACGGCTCATCCACGCTTTCCAGGACGGCGATCAGCTTGTAGTTCTGGAGAATCCAGCCCTGGAGGGCAAACCCGTATTCCACGTCCAGCCAGCTTGAAGAGGTGAGGAACCCGAAGTAGCCGCCTTCCTTGAGGAACCGCGCGGCCACGGGCCAGAAGTAGCAGTGCAAGTCAGCCCGGCCGGACAACTTCAAGCCCGGCCAGAGGTGTCCGATGAGTTCCTGGAAGAACTCCTTGGTGTTCTTGCACCGCCGGGTGAAATCCCCCTTGGACTCGTCGCGCCCCTTCTTCAGTTCCGACCGCTTTTCGATCAGTTCCTGCCGGACGTATGGCGGGTTGCCAACGACCGCATCCAGCTCACCCAAAGGCACCGGGCGGCGGACCCGGTTGTGGCCGTTGTCTATAAGTCCGGGGATTGCGCAGAATTCCTGCGGTGTTTCCGCCACCTCGAAGAAGTTGCCGCGGCGGATGAGAGGGAAGTTCTCTTCATTTGAAATCTGCCGGGCGGCCAGGTTGAGCGTGGCCAGGTGCGCCGGGAACAAGGCGATGTCGCAGCCGTAGATTTCCCGCAGCAGTTCCTGGTGGGCCTTCTCGTGATCCTGGTGTCGCCTGCCGCCGCGGCCTTGCCCGCTGAGCCATGCCTTGCGGTGGTAGGCGCGAACCAGGAAGGAACCGGACCCGCAGGCCGGATCGAGCACCACATCCCCGGCGCGACGGATGCAGAAGGCGTTGATAACGTCCACAATGTCCTGGTGTGTAAAGAACTGCCCGAACTTCTGGCGCTCTTCCGGCGAGATGAGCTTCTGGAAAATCCCGCCCAGAATGTCCGATGGAATCTGGCGGAAATCATACCTGGCCAAGGCGACGAAGAAGCCCCCCCAGCCTTGGCAAGCCGTTGGGTCGGCGAAGATCAGAGACCCGGCCCAATCGTCGATATCCGGGTAGAAGACAGGCTCATAGTCGCCGGTGGCCTTGACAGCAGCCTCGAAATACAAGCGGAAATGCTTGTAGATCAAGTTGGGGCCGAGCCTGGCCGCGGGCATCGTCAGCGACTTGAGTATCTTGTCAAACTTGGCCTGGACCGCCTTGTAGAAGATCACCCGGTTGGTGAACACGTAGCAGAGCGTTCGGGAGGCGCGGTCGAGTGCCTGTCGCCAGTTTTCCGGGTCAGCCGGGTTGATTGTCCATTGCATCTCGCCGGTCATCCAGCCTTGGAGGCGGCCGGCGAATGCCCTGTCCCGTGCGCACTGCATGGCCAGGTAATCGCGCGTCCCGGTCACCGGCGACTCAAGGTAGTTCTCCAGGGAGTCCAGGAACAGATCGTCAGGGGCCATGCCCCAGTTCACCAGGGCGCCGGAGAGTATCCGGGCGAACTTGGCGAAGAACTCGGGCAGGAACTTGTCGCGAATGGCGGCTTGCACTTCGGGCCGGAGACAGTCGCCGGAGTGGGTCAGCCCCAACCCCAAGTCCCATCTATCGACGCGCATTTCGTAGATGGGGACGTCCCACCGGCTGGAATCGAAAAGAACGAACTTATTGACGTTCCATGTAAAGAAGTACGGCGCCTGAATGTTCTTGGCCTTCAGGAACGCATCCTGCATCAGGGCGAAATCGTAAGGGTTGCGGCCTTCGGCGGTGCCCGGCATCTTGACCTCGCCGGACAGGACCGGCCTGAGGCCTTCGCGGGCAAGCACCCGGAAGTCATGCCGCTTGTTTGTCCCCCGGCCGTACGTCTCGATATGCGCCCGCTCGAAAGGCCAGTCCGGGTGCTGTTGGAACAGGGCATCTACCCAGGACTTCACATCCGCACAGAACGTAACCTCATTTTCTCTGGCTTCAGTCATCGGCTCATCGGCCCGCCTGTTTTCTAATCCCCTCGAATTCGATGGGATTAGAACCGGGATTGTTCAGGTGCTCCCAGAAGCGGATGATTTCCTGTTGTTCCTGTTCGGTCAGGCGCATGTCGGCTCCTTTTATCGCTAAGAACGTGTATGAAAACCGGCGTTTCCCGTAGCATGGCTTAGCCATGAGTCGCACGGCCTTCCAGGCCGTGCTAATCGCGGGTTGTCGCCACGGGCAAGATGCCCGTGGAACTCATGGGCAAGATGCCCATGCTACGGTTTTCATACACGTTCTATGGCGACACCCTGGCCAAGATTATGCCTTCTGACTTCGCGGATAGCAATGATCGGCCTGCCTCGGAAAGAACACATCCACCACGCCCGCACGCCGCCGCAATCTTGACGGGCGGATTATGCGGCCTGGCCGGCCGAAAGGCAAGGGGCCGGCGCCCCGGAATAGCGCGGGCCCGGGTTTTTCAGGTCCGGGCCCGCGTGGGATTGGTTGGTATTGCGCCATCCGCGATCAGGACTCGTGGGCCATCTCGAAGGCCCTGCCGAAGACCGCCTTGCGGAAGCCCATCAGCAGCGGCGCGGCGACGGCGATCGACGAGTACGTCCCGAAGAAGATGCCCGCGAGCAGGGCGAAGTTGAAGCCCTTGATGCCCTGGCCGCCCCAGACGTACATGATGACCACGACGATCAACGTCGTGCCGGACGTCAGCAAGGTCCGCGAGAGGGTCTGGTTGATGGACTTGTTGATCACCGGCACGCTGACGGTGGTCAGCTTGCCGCGGTTCTCGCGGATGCGGTCGAAGACGACGATGGTGTCGTTGACCGAGTAGCCGATGACCGTCAGGATGGCCGCGATCATCGCCAGGTCGATCTTGAACCACTCGATGCCGATAGCCCGTCCGAAGGCGGTCTCGTATATCCAGCCCGACGCGGCCAGCAGGCCCGTGACGATGATCGTGTCATGCACGAGGCACAGCACGGCCGCCAGACCCCACTTGATGGAGCCGAACCGCAGCCAGAGGTAGAGCACGATGGCCACCCAGCTCAGTATGACGGCGATCAGTGCCCGCTGGCTGGCCAGGCCGGCAACGGCGGGGTCGAAGCTGGTGGCGACGATGGCTTCCTCGCGCTGGAAGGCCTCGTCGACGATCTGCCTCTGCCGGTCGGCCGCGGTGGGCCAGAGCGAGGGGGCGACCTCGTCGAGCTTGACCAGCACGGCGAAGCTGGAGTAGGCGTTGTCCGAGGCCCTGCCCAGGCCGATGACCTCGCTCAATCGCGCCACGTCGGCGCCGCTGCCTGCCTGTGCCCGAGTGTCGCTGATGCGCTGCTTGAGGTCGGCCTCGGTAATCGGCGGGGTGACGTTCTTGACGACAACCGCGGCGCCGTCGGCGTAGTTTTCCAGCAGGCCGCGGTAAAGCGACTGGGGATCAGGCGTGATCCGCGCGATGCCCAGGACGTCCGTCGAGAGGCCCAGGTTGGCGATCTTCTCATTGGCGGCCGGGGCGAAGGTGCAGCTTGTCCGCTGCTGGAGGTTCCCGCCGAAGGCCTGGCTGGCCACCTCCTGAATGAGCTTCAACTGCGTCTCGGTCGTCGAGACCTGGTAGCTCAGCGCCGGCAGCTTTTCCAGCTCGGCTTGCTCCAACGAGCCGTCCTTCTTGTCGGTGTCCATGAGGCTGACCCACCGCTGGTCAAGCCCGCCGGCCTTGATCTCCTCCGGCGAGACCTTGGAGTCCTTGTTCTTGTCGTACTGGCCCAGGAAGCGGCTGACCTTCTCGTTGTCGATGAGCATCTCCACGCGGGCGTCGCCGAGGCCCTTGTAGCTGTTGCTGGCCGCCTGCTCGGTGAACAGCCTGCGGACCAGGTCGTCGTTGGGCAACTGCCGGTCCTTGCCGATCGTCGCGTCGGCCTTGAACTGAATGACCGCCTGCGTGCCGCTGGAGAACTCGATGCCCAGCATCTTGCCGCCCTGGATAGACATCGCCACGATGCCCAGGATGATAAATACGCCCGAAAATCCCCAGAAGTACACGCGCTTGGACATCCAGTTGACGTTGGGCACGCCGATGATCGACAGCATCTTCAGGGGGTTCTTGAGCCAGCCCGCATCCAGCAGGGCCTGGAATATCCACCGCGTGACGACCAGGGCGGTGAACAAGCTGAACAGCACGCCCAGGCCCAGGGTGATGGCGAAGCCGCGGACCTCGATGGTGCCCACCCAGCCGAGGATCAAGCAGGTCAGCAGCGTGGTGATGTTGGAGTCGAAAATGGCGCTGAACGCCCGTTCGTAGGCATTCTTCAGGGCCAGCCGGATGGCCTGGCCCTTGGCCTGCTCCTCGCGGAGGCGCTCGAAGATCAGCACGTTGGCGTCCACCGCCATGCCGATGGTCAGGATCACGCCGGCGATGCCGGGCAGGGTGAACACCGCGCTCAAAAGGCTCATCGCGCCCAGAACCAGGATGATGTTGAGCATCAGCGCCACGTTGGCGATAAATCCGCCGAGCAGGTAATAGATCAGCATGAACGCCGCCACGCAGATCATGCCCAGGAATGCCGCGCGGATGCCCGCGTCGCGGTTCTCCTTGCCGAGGGTCGGGCCGAAACTGCTGACGGCCACCGGCGTGGGGTTCAGCCTGGCCGGCAGCGAGCCGGCCTGGAGCAGCTTGATGTTCTCGTCGATCTCCTTGCCGCTGAAAGAGCCTGTTATCTGCCCATTGCTGGAAATGGCCGACTGGATGGTCGGGGCCGAGAAGACCTCGTCGTCCAGCAGGATTGCCATGTTCTTGCCCTGGTTGGAACTGGTCAGGTCGTAGAACTTCTTGGCGCCCTTCTCGTCGAAGGAGAAGTCGATGGCCGCACGACCCATCTGGTCGGCGCCGCGGCGGGGGTTGGTCAACTTCCAGCCGCCGACGCCGGTCTCGCGGGTCATCTTGCCGCCTTCCTGGTTGCTCAGCAGCATGTATGCCCTGCCGGCATATTCGCCTATTATCATCCCTCTGTAGCTCTTGCGGTCGCTGCTGCGGATGGGGAACCACGCCAGTGGCAGTCCGCGGCGGCGCGCTTCGTCGGGGCCTTCATTCTTGAGAAGCTCGACGTATTCCCCGCGCTGCTCGCGGCTGATGGGCTCACCGAGGTCGCCGGCGACGATGCGGAAGTCCAGCACGCCGGCGCGGGCGATGCGCCGCTCGAGGTCGCCCGGGTCGCTGAGGCTGTGCCGCACGGCCGACCACGCCTTGTACGCCTCGACCACGTTGTCGATCAGCTTGACCCGACCCGGATGGGCCGCCTTCAGGGCCTCGACGTCCTTGTCGAACTGCGCGCGGAGGTCCTTCTTCTCCTGCTCGCCGAGGCCTTCTTCCTCTTTGGTGGTCCGGAAGTTCTTAAGGATCCCCTCGACGTGCGCGATTCGGATGGCCGTGCCGGCCTCGGCGAGCTCCTTCTCGCGGGAGGTCGCCATGGCGGTGTCCAGGGCGGCCTGGGCGCTTGTAATCGCCTGCTCGTCGCCCGCTGCCTGGGCGGCCTTGAGGGCCTTGTCAGCCGCCGCCAGCTTGTCGTAGGCTTCGCCCGCTTCCACCAGGGCCTTCTTCTGAGGCACGGTGAACCTGGCGAGAATCTTCTGCCGCTGCTCGCTCGTGGAGTCGAGATAACTTCGCCTCTCGGCCCGCGTGACGTTGCTTTCGTCCAACTCGCGGATGGCGCGGTCGTAGACATCCTGGCGCTGGCGCGTTTCGGCGCGGGCGGCGGGCATGCGGACCTCTATGCGGTCGGAGCCCACGGGCCGCCATTCCAGGCTGGCCAGGCCCTTCGGGTCGATACGATCCTTGAGGATCTCGATCATCTGCTCGGCGAGGTTCTGCTCGCCGCCCAGGGACTCCTTGTGATGGGCGATGTCCCCCTCGATGCCCTTGATCTTGCCCTGGATGGCCTGCTTCTGCTCGTCGGTCGCCGCCTTGGCCAGCAACTCGGTCTGCCTGGCCAGGTTGGCCTTGAGAGCGACAAGCTCCGCCTTGGGCGTGAGAATCTCGAAGATCAGGCTGTGGCCTCCCTGGAGGTCGATGCCGTACTGAAGACCCTCGGCATAGAGGGCATAGAGGCAGATCGCCACCAGCAGGGCCACAAATGTGAACTTCAGCGGCAGGTTCTTAGCGTTCATGTCGTTCCTAACTGACCAACTGACCAACTGACCAAAAGACGCTCGCGCTCGCGAAAACGCCTTCCCATGCATGCGGGCCGCCCTGGCGTATGCGCGGGGACCGACGGCCCTCAAAGAACCAGGCATCTTCGCCGCCAATGCCTATCCGGTCAAGGGCAAAAGGCGGGCGGGGGAAAAACGCAATCCCGAAAGCCCGAACGCTCGGCCCAGGGCTGCCGCGGGCCAAGCCATGCCCAAATCCCGGCGCCCGGCCACCACTCGGCAAAGGAAATCAGTAAGCTGTCCCCGGATTTCCAAGGAAATCAGTAAGCTGTCCCCGGATTTCAAGCTGTCCCCGGATTTCACGCGATTCGCCCGAACCGGCTTGCCCTGCGTAGCCCTTGCGGCGAAGCAGGGTCGTAGGCGTACTTGAACCGGTCCTTCGCCACGGGCGTGCCGCTCTGGGTCTGCCATTTCTGGTCCACCACCCGCCCGAAGCGGCTTGCCCTGCGTAGCCCTTGCGGCGAAGCAGGGTCGAACCCGGCGTAGTTGTTGACGCGGGTGCCGTACGTCAGGGCCGGTATGCCCGTCACGGCCGGATAGTTGGCATCCACCATTGTGCCCGCTCCCAGATACATGTAGGAGGCGTATTTCTGCGAGGCTGTCGGGCTGCCGGCCGCCGCGATATTCTCCAGCCGGCTCAGCGCGGCGCCCACGCCGCTGGCCGGATAGTTATAGTATACCACCCGCCGGGCGGACGGGCCAGGATAAGTTACGTAGGCCGGCCGGACATATTTGGCCTCGTTGCTCGCGATCCCGTCCTCGTAGGCGTAGTGGACGTTCGGGTCGCCGCTGGCCGTGCCGGTGGTGTGGTTCTGCATGCTCTTTGTCACCGCGCCCCACGGGCCGTACTCGAAGGCGACCTCGTTGGCCTTAGTGCTGCCGGTGTCGATGTAGCTCGTAACCGTATCGATCCGCCCGAAGTCGTCGCGATGGTAGCCGATCTTCTTGATCGTGTCGTCCAGCGAGGCCGGCGGCGACTGGGGGAACGTCACGGTGTCGGAGTCAAGCGCCCCGGTCGTCGTGGAGAACGCGTAGGCGTGAACGACTTGCCGCTGGTCGGTGGCGCCGGTCTTTCGGCTTGGCAACCAACGGTTATCGCCCCTATTTTCAAGGAAGAGAGCCCTTAAAACGTAACAGTAGACAGATCAGTATGGACGACAATTCTCCCGGTACGGTCAATATATACCACCTTGTCATCACACCATACCTCAGCGAAGCCATTACGGAAATCGCGCGCCCACTCATACTCACAGGGGACAACCGTATGGCCTTTCTTGTCAATGTAGCCCCATCTGCCGCCTTTACGAACCCGCGCCAGCCCTTCTGAGAAACTACCTACACGCGCAAAGGTGAATGGGATTGCTATATTCCCACTCACGTCAATGAACCCCCAGAGCTCCTTCTCGTTGGATGGGGATCCTATTGCCATCGGCTCGGTGTCATCTTGAAATGGATATATGGACCCTGGGCTTACGGGCGCAAGACCTTCTGAAAAGGGCCCCGCAGCCGAATAAGCCGGGGCAATTATAAGCCTGCCCACAAGGTCAATATAGCCGAACTTAGCCCCACTGAAGGTACCATCGGGACCACTGCCATCGCTGGCGTCTTGTCGTGATACTTGTCGACCTCCAGCAATTTCGACCATGGCACGATCGTTATTGAACTCATATGCACACAGAGTCCCTGAGGGTGCAACGAATTTGGTCCGTCCCTTGGAGTCGATGTACACCAGACGGCCGGCCTTGTCCCAAAAGGCAGCAAGGCCAGCATGAAAAGTCGGCTGACCGTATCGTGTGTACTTGTACTGCGGCCTTACAATTATCTTGCCGTTGCCATCCAGCAGACCCCATAGCTTGCCGATCTTGAACGGGCAGCACCCGTCACGGTACATCCCCAACTTGTCGTATAGGCCAGGCTGAACAATCCATTTGCCGGCTCGATCGATCAGGCCATGCACTCTGGACTGATCGTCGCCCATCTTGATGGTAACAACAGCGCGACCGTCGTTGAACGGCTCGGCATAACAGTACCTGAATGCTATGACCGCATGGCCGGCCTGATCCACATATCCATAGGGACCGTCGTCTACTTCCTGCGCAACGGCCAGACCGTCTGAGAAGCGCGATAGGAGAACCAGATTAATGCCGGTCACCTGTCTGCCAGTCTTTGGGTCAAAGAACAAAGTAACCATTTTGGAATACAAACGAGTTGCCTCGTCAAAGACGACCTCGCGCCGCCAAAGCAGGTTAGTGAGGTTTGTGGCCGGTCGGCCGGAATCACTATTGGCCATGCCGGCCCTAGCAGGGCCGCTTCCCCCGGTGCAACTGCAACACGCGACGATTGCCAGGCTCGTCATGCTAAGCCAACGTACTCCTGCCAATGAACACTGTCTCATCATTAGAACTTGTCCTTGTCGTATCGTTCACTTAAGGTCCACTCAGGCGCCTTTACCGGAACGGGCTTGCCAAAGCTCACCGACCACTTATCAGGATCATACTTATCAGGCGTTATAGCTGAGTAATTGACGTTATCGTCGTTGCGTCTATCATACTCGGTACTCGCTCTCGGATGGCCTGTCCTCTCGGCCTCATCGTCCGTCGCTACATCTTTGAAGCCCGGTTCGACCTCCGACGTTCCATTAAACTGAATCTGGAGCATCTTTCCTCTTATCGCATCTATGAGCTCTTGATTGCGTTTGCGGATCACATTACACTGCTCTTCACTCACGAACCGTCCCCTACCTTTGAGTTCCTCATCCTGAAGAAGCTTAACCAACTCGCTCTCCCTCTCATATAACGCCCTTTCCATCATGCGTATGTGGCGCATTTCATGGCCATACACTCCCTGTCGCGAATACTTCCCTATGCGATCCGGCGGGTCATTCTTCCCCGGATTGAGCGTAACAAATAGAACGATCTCCAAATCGTACTGTGGTATATACCATCTGTGATTACAATCACATTCGCAGGCAGCCGCATTTACCTTGAATGCCCAGTGTGCCTGCCCTGCTGCCCCTGGTGTGACTTCTGTGAACCACACCTCCAACTCTGTAACTGAAACAGCTGAATAACCATCGGGGTCTAGGTACTGTGCAGGAGAACAATGTGCGAACTGATACCAATTCATCCCATCCCCGTACTCTATCGGGTCGGTCGTCAGCCACCGGCCAAGCGGCGGGGTGAGGTAGCGCCGGCGGACAATGTAGTTGCCGCTTTCGGGATCGAAGCGGTAGCCGCAGTAGAGGATTTCGTTGTCGTAGGCGGACTTGGCCTGCGAGGCCGCGTCGGACCAGTCGGCGGCCTTGAACGTCACCTGGCCGTACGGGTCGTATGTGTACCGCTCCGCCACCGTGCCGTCGGGCTTGACCACGGCTGTAACGTTGAAGTTGCCGTCGTACGTGTAGTACAGGGTGCTGTCGGTGTTGTCCTGCGTGTCGAGCAGGTCGCCGTCGACATTCCCGTCCCGGAACCGCACCACCGGCGCGTCGATGTACAGCGCGCCCCAGACGTACTGCTCCAGCGGATCGCCGTCGCCGCCCTTGCGGACCTCCAGCACCTGCCACGATTCGTTGTAGTAGTAGTCGTAGGTGATGTCCGACTCGCCGGCCTCGACCACCTTGCGAATCCGCCGGTTCTGGCCGCCTGCCCTGCGTAGCCCACGGGGCGAAGCGGGGTCGTACGAGTACGAGGCGACTCCCGGCGCGCCGGGGTCGTCGATCAGGTCGTTGAAGTTGGCGTCGCGGTCAAAAATGGTTAGCGTCCCTATTTTCGTTTAATTTGGTATCTGTCCCTGATTTCCCCCTCCTATCCCCTCTTTCATCTCAGCATTGGTCTGGACCAAATCCCAAGGAGGCTCTGCTTGCCCCCATCCAGATACTCTCGCTGACATCTCCCAAGGCACTTCCGTCCGTAGTTCGCCTGGCATCCAAGTCCAGAGATGCCAGTTGCTTGGTGCTTTGTCGCGTCCCTCTAGTTGCCATACCCGACCGCTCTTTTCAATTATCCTGATAGTCGGGTAATCAGAGTACTCTACTCGCCCCCACCCATAAACACTCATAGTGAGGGCTAGCACTTTAACATCTCCCCCAGGCTTCTCGCCCTCGTATCGCTCCCAATACCTTGGAGGGTCCATCGGCCCACATCCAGACAAGAACACAACACCTAACACAACCACAACTGCACTATAGAGTAACGTTTTCATGGTAATCTCCTCGACGACTATTAGATTAGATCGCGAAACACATCCACAATGACCATCATGGTGCAGGGGGCCACCCTAGCCCGATATAGTTGTTCTTATCGTCGCCTCGGTCTGAGCAACTCCAACTGAGTTTACACGACTCCCATGCACGGTCAGTGCAAATTGCATCCGTTGTACACTCTCCCGCCAAGAAGTACGCTCGCTTCTCTTCAATCATACAGTTGAAACACCCGAGCTTCCACCAACCGCATATACTCTCTGCATGAATGAGCTCATGTAATAGTACCGTATTGAATACATTCTGATTGGTGGAGAGGTTATCCGCACACATTAACACGTCGCGCGTAAACGGATTATAGGCGCCAGCCGGGTCGCCGATGGACGTCTTCACGCACTTGACGAGATGGAGACAAGGTATCCCAAGCCCATCCTTCGCTGCGTTCGCCTTGTCATAGGCCGCACCGACATTGGGGTCTGCCAGCGCTTTGCCAAGCATGTCATAACAGCATTCTACCGTAATAAGGCCGTGGGGGTCTACCTTATTGACTGGGTTACTCTGCACATAGAGGTACACATTCATTCCATCCGCGTATTGGGTTGGTAGTTTGGGTCTTCGCAATGTCACAGACGAAGCGCATGGGGTGCTCTTTCCCGGAAAGTTGCATCTCCCTTGCGGACACGGGAGCAACGTGAAGTGCGTATTCGGTGCGTACCCGATCGGGTCGGGGGTCAGCCACCTTCCCAGCGGCGGGGTGAGGTATCGTCGCCGGGCAATGTAGTTGCTGCTCTCCTTGTCGAACCAGTAGCCGCAGTACATGATGCAGTTGTCGAAGCTCGACGATGCTCGCGTGCTGGACCACGTGTCGTCGTAGATCGTCACCTGGCCGTACGGGTCGTATACGTAGCGTTCCACAACGTCCCCGTCCGGCTCGATCAGGGCCGTCACATTGAACTGCGCGTCGTACGTGTAGTACAGCGTGTTATTG
>Ga0315285_10000709_pt1 | contig 34870 bp, 20 predicted proteins | sample YL17G09_36_MG_FD_203698 | JGI IMG/M metagenome (GOLD analysis project Ga0315285, IMG submission 203698) | Sediment microbial communities from Yellowstone Lake, YNP, Wyoming, USA - YL17G09_36 | ecosystem: Environmental > Aquatic > Freshwater > Lake > Sediment | place: USA: Wyoming | collected...
CGTCCGCCGCCGCCTACATCGGCTTGTTCATCATGGTGCTCCAGCCGGCCTGGACCTTGGCGCCCGTCTTGCCGCCGCCGGTGATGTCCGTCGGCGTGTATTCCCAGTTGAGCTGCCCGTACCGCAGGGCGAGCTCCTCCATCGGAAGCGGGTCCTCGGTGTTGCCCGAGCCGCTGGAGCAGACCGACGCGATGATCACGTCCTTGAACTTGTAGGACATGAAGATCGTCTTGTCGCCCATCGCGCGGCACAGATGGAACTCGATGTTCGGGATGTGCTTGCCCGTGCAGCAGTACTGCGCCAGGGTCGGCGAGGCGGCGTCGAGCCTGTGGGTCATGCTGAAGTCCGTGTGGTCCGCCCTGCCGCCCGTGTGAACGCCCTGGGCGCTCAGCGCGCCGCCACTGGCCTGGCTGATGCGGTGCGAGTAGGAGTTGATCTCGATCCACTGCTTGTGCTTGTCATCCGTGCTGTCGCCGTTGATCCCGTCGATCTTGAGGAACATGTCGTAGCTCATCTCGAATCTCCTTCTTTCTTTCTGCTCAACCCTTGGTTAGCTTGCCTTTTGTTGCCCTTGCCACTTCACACAACAGTAGCTTATGCAGGGACCGTGCCAGGACTGTGCCGGCCACCACGGCATACCGGCCCATGACGAGTATATATCTATTATTTACAGCCTTTTAACAAAATGGCGGCATGTGCCAATCACCTGCCGGCACCCCTTTGGGCAAGTCGGCCTGGCCTTGAAAGTGGGCACTCTGCACCCACCTGTGGGCTGCCGATGAGGAGTTTCCCGCGCCGCGGCGGAAAAGATAAAGAAACAGCATCTCACGCAGAAGTCGCATCGCTTTTGAGGAAACTGGCACTTTTTCCGCGAAGGCTGTGGAACATTCCCCGCGGAGGGGTTTTATAAGAGGTAGCGGGCTCACCTATTAAGTGAAACATTATGATCCAGAAATGCCGTGATGTTGGTTTCCTGCCGGCGGCGGTTCTATTGGCCGCCCTGGCCGGCTGCACGCCGTCACAGTACGCCGGGCAGGCCGACCGCGACGCCCTCCGGACCGTCCAGCAGGGCAACCAGCGAGCCATGGGCCGGCCCGAGGCGTTCGGCGTGGCTTACAAGCCCTACAGACCGGAGGCCAACGAGCCCAACGCGCCGATCATCGTCGTCGGCAAGACCATCGCGATGGACGGCAACTCCCTGCAGAAGCTCTCGCTTGACGAATGCCTCCGGATCGCCTCGCGCAACAGCCGGTCCTTCCAGCTCCAAAAGGAAACGCTCTACAGCGCCGCCCTGGCCCTGTCCAACAGCCGGCGCGGGTGGGATTATCCCCTTCCAGCCGGCGAGATCACGGGCGATGCCACGCGGACGGTTGTCAACCACGGCGGCCAGACCAACGTCGGCAATGCCGCCGTCGCCGGATCGCTGGCCCGGCAGTTCGTAAACGGCGGGATCCTGACACTGGGTCTCGGAGTGGACCTGGCCAGCGACCTGCTGGGCTGGAAGTCCACCAGCGTCGGCTCGCTTGTAAGCGCGAACTTCACCCAGCCGCTGCTTGCCGGCGCGGGGCGAGGCCTGGCGTACGAAAACCAGTACCGCCTGGAAAGAAACTTCCTGCTGACCGTGCTGGAGTACGAGCGGTTCACGCAGCAATTCGCCGTGGACATCCTTCGCCGCTATTACGCCGTAGTGCAGGAGCGCGACCTGCTCGAGAACGAGCGGGAGAACATCGTGCGCCTGGAAGAGACCTTCCAGCTCACCAAGACCCTTGTGGAAGGCGGGCTCCGCTCGCAGATCGAGCTTGACCAGGCCGACCAGAACCTGATGGACGCCCGCGTGCGGCTCATGCAGGATGAGCGCCAGTACGGGGACTCTCTCGACGCCTTCAAGATCACGCTTGGCCTGCCGATCAGGTCCAGGGTTGAACTGGACTATCCCGACGTGCTGAAGGAACTCAACCGCGTCGGCCCCCTGCCGGTGTCGGTTGGCGAGACGGAGGCATTCGAGGTGGCCATGAGGTCGCGATCGGACGTGCTCCGCCGGGCCGCGACCGTTCGCGACACGGACCGCGACGTCGAGATCGCCGCCGACGCCTTCCTGCCGACGCTCAACGTGACGCTCGGAGTCAGCGCCGCCAACGCCGGCCCGCGGGACGCCGCGAAGGTCCGCTTCGACCGGCACACGCGGCTGGCCTCCGGCACGTTCCAGTACGACCTCGACCAGACCAACAACCGCGACGCCTACCGCAACACCATGCTCGCACGCGACCAGGCCTTGCGAGACTGGGATGAGTTTGTCGATTCGCTCCGGCTGGAAATCCGCGGGTCGTACCGGTCGCTGATGCTGTCCAAACAGACGTACGAGCTTCGCCTGCGCAACGTGGAAATCGCCAAACGCCGGCGGAAGCTGGCTGTCTTACAGCAGAAGGAGGGCCAGGCCTCGGCTCGCGACGTGCTGGAGGCCGAGGATGACTTGCGCCAGGCCCAGAACGGAGTCACCGGCGCCCTGGTCAGCTACACAACGACGAGATTACAGTTCATGACGACCCTCGGGCTGCTGGTCGTCGACGAAAAGGGAATGCTCCATGAGCGGGAAAAGCCATTTGAATATGACCGCATCCGGCAGCGGTACCCATACCTATCCGGCCCCGCCGGCGCCGGACGATAGACTCACGCCGCCTGTCGATGCTTCGGCGGCCCGCGCCAAGGCGCGCCGAAAGTTGCGCGTGGCGCTCGTGGCCACGCTGCTTGGCTGCCTGGGCGCCGCGGGCGCGTGGGTGGTGCTGAACCCCGCCGGCGGAGCCGCGGGCGCCGCCGACCTCGGCCCGGCAGTCGCCGTCACCCGCGGGCCACTGGTCTACTCGGTCACCGAGAGCGGCGAGGTCGAGGCCGAGAGACGAAAAGTCATCGCAAACGAGCTTCGCTATCCCGCCATCATCAAGTCGGTTGTCCTTGAGGGCACGGCCGTCAAGGAAGGCGACACGATCATCGAGTTCGAGTGCAAGGAACTCATCGACGACATCGAGAAGGGCAAGATCACCGTAACCGCGGCCGAGGACGCCAACACCCAGGCCCGCGAGAACCTTTTGCTCAAGAAGGAGGAGGTCGGCGCCGCGGTGCGCACGGCCAAGCAGGCCATGGTCGACGCCAACAGCAACCTCAAGAAGTACATCGAGATCGAAGGGCAGACCAAGCTCGACGACGCCAATTCCGCCATTGCCACGGCCAAGCAGGACCTCCTGCTGGCCCAGGCCAAGCTCGACTTCAAGCTCAAGGTCAACGCGGACGAGGAACTCAAGAGCCCATTCAGCAAGAACGACATCGAGGCCGAGAAGCTCGGCGTCTTCAAGCTCGGACTGGCTGAGAAAAAGGCCAAGAACGCCCTTGTGATGCTGATGGAGTACGATCATCCGCGGCAGATAAAGACATACGAGATTGCCGTCGAGAACGCCAAGCTGGCCCTGCTCAGGGCCCAACTGGAGTCGCGCAGCGGGATCTCCAAGGCCGAGGCGGCCCTGGCCGCGGCCAAGGCCACCTTCGAAATGCAGGACCGCCAACTCAAGGAAATGCTCGAAGATGTCGGCAAGATGGTGATCAAGGCCGACAAGGAAGGCCTGGTCGTCTACGACACCGGCTCCAGCAGGTGGTATTCCACCGACGCCCGCGTCGAGATCGGCGCCAAGATCAACCCGCGCCAGCAACTCATGATCATCCCCGACCTCACGACGCTTCAGATCAGGACGAAGGTCTACGAGGCGATCATAGACGACGTGCGCCCGGGCCTTACCGCCCACGTGAAGCTTGAAAACAAGCCCGACCAGACCTTCTCCGGAAAAATCATCCGAGTCGGAGTCCTGCCGGACAGCCAGAACCGCTGGCTCAATCCGGGCGTGAAGGTCTTCTCCATCATTGTAAAACTCGACCAGGACATCGAAGGCCTGCGCCCCGGAATGAGCAGCGAGGTCGAGATCGAACTGGCAAAGCTCGACAACGTCCTGTCCGTGCCCGTCGCGTCGGTCTACAGCGAGCAGGACAAGACCTTCTGCTACCGCGTCGACGACAGCGGCGGCTACGAGCGAGCCCCCGTGCAACTCGGCCGAATGAACAACACCCACGTCCAGATCCTTTCGGGCCTCCAGCCGGGCGAGCGTGTCCTGCTGGCCCCGCCGCACGGCGAGCAGGTCGACATGGGCAAGCCCAAAGCCGCGGAAGAGGACGAGGAATCCAAGGACATGCCGCCCGGAATGCCCAAGGACAAGGGCGCGACGAAGTCAGGGCGAAACGGCTCCGAAGACGGCCAAAGCGGCGCCAAGACCTTGCAGGACGGGCGGCAAGGGACGCCGTCGGGCGCGGGAAAGTCCCCGGGCCCCAAGGGAGCCGGCAAGAGTGCCGGACAGCGCGGCGAGGCCGGTGGCAGATAGCAGGAGCCGCGGGTACCGTGGTTCGAACGTGGTTAAATCCTAAATTCGAATTTCTAATTTCTAAACAAATTCAAAATCCAAATGATTCAAACGCCGGAAACGGGAGCCCGGCACGGGACGGCATGCAGAATGAGCGGAGCTTTGGGCGTTTTGAATTTGGTGCTTTGGATTTGTTTAGGATTGGGTGCTTCGGATTTAGAATTTCTGGTAATTAGCGGCCTCAATCATTAAAGAGACTGGCTTCATCATGAACGACATCGTCCGCCTGGAAAACCTCTGGAAGATCTACCGCCTGGCCACGACCACCGTGCCGGCCTTGCGGTCGGTCACCCTGAGCATCCGGCAGGGCGAGTACGTCGCCATCATGGGCAAGAGCGGCTCCGGCAAGAGCACGATGTTGAACATTCTCGGCTGCCTGGACCGGCCTACGCATGGCAAGTACTGGATCGGCGGGCAGGACGTCTCGTCGCTTACCGACAACGAGTTGAGCGACGTGCGGAACCGCAGGATCGGCTTCGTCTTCCAGAGCTTCAACCTCGTCCAGCAGTTGACAATCCTGGAGAACATCGAGGTGCCCCTGTTCTACCAGGGCGTGCCGCGCAAGGCCCGCCGGCAGCGCAGCAGATACCTGGCCGAGCTGGTAGGCCTGAGCGACCGCGCCAGCCACCGCCCGCGAGAGCTTTCCGGCGGCCAGCAGCAGCGGGTCGCCATCGCGCGGGCGTTGGCAAACGACCCGCTGATAATGCTGGCCGACGAGCCGACCGGCAACCTCGACAGCACGACCACCCGCGAGATACTCGCCCTGTTCGACGAGCTTCACGCCGGCGGCAAGACCATCATCATCGTCACCCACGAGGACGACGTGGCCGCCACCGCCGATCGGGTGACCATCCTGGCTGACGGGCTGGTAAAGTCCGACACGATCAACGAAACGGCGGGCCGGCGAAAATGAAAGCCATCCACAAGGTCAACGACATCCTCCGCCTTGGCCTGCACAGCCTGTGGGTCCACGCGATGCGGTCCGCGCTGACGGCCCTGGGAATCATCATCGCCGTGTGCAGCGTCATCGTCATGATGGCCATCAACGAGGGCACAAGCAAGGAGGCCCAGCGCGCCCTGCGTGCCCTGGGAAGCGACAACATCATCATCGAATCCGTCAAGCCGCCGGACGCCAGCAACCAGACCGGCGGCGACGATCACGCCGCCTTCAACTACGGCCTGACCAACCTCGACGTCCAGCGGATGCAAGGATGCATCCCGGGCATCATCCGCTGCTCGATAACCCACCGGACGCAGCAGTACGCCCACATGCAAAACGCCACCCTGCCGGTTACAGTGATCGCCACCGAGCCGGTCTTCGCCGAGATAGCCCGCATAAAGCCGGTCGCCGGCAGATTCATCACCAACGTAGACCTCATCCGCCGCAAGCCCCACTGCGTGATAACCCAGGAACTGGCCCGCCGGCTGTTTGCCTACCGCGACCCCATAGGCAAGACCATCCGCCTCGGGGATGAGCCTTTCGTCGTCGTCGGCCTGCTGGAGGAAATGCCCATCGCCCTCGGCGGACAGGGAGAAAACGCCGGCAACGTGGTCGTCATCCCCCATTCGGTCGACACCAGGCGCTTCGGGGAATACACCATCACAGTCTCCCAGGGCAGCCGGAGCTTCGAAAAAGTCCAGGTCAGCCAGATCATCCTCCAGATGGCCGACGAACGGGCAGTCCTGAGCGGCGCCGACATCGCACGCAGCCTGCTCCTCCGCAACCACGACCAGCAGGACTACCGCGTCACCGTCCCGCGCGAACTCATCGAGCAGAAGCAGCGACAGCAGCGCCTCTGGAACATCATGTTCCTGTCCATCGCCTCGATCTCGCTGGTCGTCGGCGGCATCGGCATCATGAACATCATGCTCGCCAGCGTCACCGAGCGGACCAGGGAGATCGGCATCCGCCGCGCCCTTGGCGCCAAGCGCCGCGACATAGTCGTGCAGTTCCTCGTCGAGGCCGTCGCCCTCACCACGGCCGGCGGGGTGCTCGGCATCGGCATCGGCGTGATGCTGCCGCAACTGCTGGAATACATCAACAGCGAGATCAAGACCGAGGTCGTCCCCGCCCTGCTTATGCTGCCGCTGAGCATGGCCGTCGCCGTCGGCCTGATCGCCGGACTCTACCCCGCCATCCGCGCAGCCAGACTGGACCCGATAACGGCGCTAAGGCATGAGTGAGAAGGCCGCCTGGCGGCCTAGCCCCGAATGGGGCGACAGCGCATAGCCGGGGGTGAGCGTACTGGCGAACCCCCGGAGACGAGGCCCATATAGTAATGAGCCCCAGCGGGGCGACAGCGAATGCAGGCTCAGGTCATCCGAGGATCGCTGTCGCCCCGCTGGGGCTCTTGGTTTTTTGGGGATCGCTTCCGGGGGTTCGCGAGTACGCTCACCCCCCGGCTATGCGCTGTCGGCCCTGATACCGTTTCCGATGTTATCCACAGGCTTGCGGAGCGGCCCACAAAGAGCCGGCGCAGCAAGCCTGTGGATAACTCGGCGGCGACGGTTGGTCAAGTTGTTTGTAATATGGCTCCATGCGAGCAGAACGCCACGATGCAGTCACGGTCATTCGGCCCTATCCCTCGGAGGGACTCCCGAAGATCACCGGCCTGCGTCGCGGTTCCTGTGAAGAGGTCTAAGAGAACACCGCCCCAAGAGGGCTCCGTATCAGGTCGACCAACCACAGGAATGCGGCGTCGGACTCGCCAAGGAGATCATGCGATGAGTCACGACACGAAGGATGTACCGTTCCAGCAGCAGTTCAAGCTCTTCGCCGGCTTCGATTGGGCCAGCGACCATCACGACGTCGTAGCCGTCGATCCCGGCGGACGGATCGTGCTGGAGTTGACAATCGAGGACACGGCCGGGGGCTGGGCAACCCTGCGTGAGAAGTTTGCCAAACGCGTCGGGCAGGACCTCTCCGCGGTGGCCGTGGCGGTCGAGACCTGCAACGGCCCGGCCGTCGAACGGCTGCTGGAGATGGGCTGCGGGGTTTATCCGCTGAACCCCAAGGCCGCCCAGCGCTATCGCGAACGCAAGAGCCCCATGGGCGCCAAGTGTGACCGCCTGGACGCGTGGAGCTTCGGCGACGCGTTGCGGACCGACGGCCACGGCTGGCGGCGGCTCCAGCCCGACGACCCGCTTACGCAGGAACTGCGGATCCTCTGCCGTGACGAGGTCCAGTTGATCCAGCAACGGACAGCCTTTGTCTGCCAGCTAAAGCAGGCCCTGCACGAGTATTATCCGGCGGCCTTGGAAGCATTTGACGACTGGGTCAACCTCAGTTCATGGGCCTTCGTGGAGAAGTTCCCCACACCCCAGATCCTGGTCAAGGCAGGCAAAAGACGCTGGGAGAAGTTCCTGCACGCCAACCGGCTGGGGCGTCCGGAGCGCTACGCCCAGCGGATGGAGACTTTCGCCCGGGCCGACCAGTTTTGCGGCAAACAAGCCGTCACGAACGCCAAGAGCCGCCTGGCCTTGGCGCTGGTTGCCCAACTTCGCGTGCTGGAAAAGCAACTCCATGATTACCGCAAGGCCATCGAGTCGTTGTTCGGGCGGCATCCTGACAACGGTGTCTTCGGCTCGCTGCCGGGAGCCGGAGACAAACTGGCGCCGCGGCTACTGAGCGAGTTCGGGCAGAATCGTGACCGGTTCGCCAAGGCCGAGTCGATCCAGTGCTATGCCGGAACCGCTCCGGTGACGAGACAGTCTGGTAAGAGCCGTGTGGTATGCATCCGCCGTGGGTGCAACAAGTTCCTGCGCACAGCCGTGCATCTGTGGGCCAATGAAAGCCGCGAGAAATGTGCCTGGGCCGAGTCGTACTACCAGACCAAGCGAGAGCAGGGCCAATCACACGCCTGTGCCCTTCGATGCCTCGGCCAGCGCTGGCTGAAAATCCTTTGGAAGATGTGGCAGACCGGCACTCCGTACGATGAGGCCTTGCACATGCGCAACCAGGTCCAGCACGGGTCGTGGGTCATCCAACTCGGATAAGGAGACGCCTGTTGATAACTCAGTCAAAAAAGTCCTTGAAGACCCAGAGAACATCTTCGGGCCTCTAAAGCCCCGGTACCCGGCCGTGCTGAATTATCGGACAGCCTCAGCTACTGCCCATGGGCTACCGGCTACCTGTTCCGGGTTCCGAGTTCCCGGTTCCGCCGTTCTTCTTCGTGCGTCTACGGGCTACCGTAGTAGAAGTTCAGGTCCTTTCGCTGGGAGTACTGCCTGTACGCCCGCACGACGTTGCTGGGCCTCAGGCTGCCGTCGAGCTGGCGCTGGTATATGCCCCGGCCGGTGTAATAGTGGTGGTGCATGCCGAACTGGTCGAAGATGCGGAAGAAATCGCTCAGCAGCGTGGTCTGGCAAAGGCTGTCGTCGGTAGGCTCGTGGAAGCCGCCGAACTCGCCGCAGTGCATGCCCACGCCGTGGCGGATGGCAAACTCAAAGGCGGGCCACCACTTGCGGCAGATGCTCGATATGTCTGCCTCGGCCGAGGGCCAGCGGTCGTCGGCGGTCTTCATGCGGAAGCTGTAGTCGTGGAAGCTGTACATTGTCAGCCGGTCGCCGGTCGGCTCGATGAGTTTGAGCTGCTCGATGGCGCCCCAGCCCTGGCACGGCTCGACGTACAGCAGGTGCCGGCGGTCAGTCTGGCGGATGCGGCTCGTGAGTGCCTTCATCGCGGGGTTGTACTTGCCGGCCTGGTGGTCGGCAGGCTCGTTGACCAGGTCGTAGGCGACCTGCCGGAACTCCCGCCCGGCGAGTTGGCCCAGCAGCTTGTCGTAGTGGGGCAGAAGGATGGTCCGAACCCACTTGTCGTAATCGTCGCGGATGAGCTTTTGGTAGGGGCCCAGCGTCTGGTCGATGTTGTTGACGTAGCTGACGCCGGCGTCGCGGCAGAAGTCGGCCATGACCTGCACGCGGGTGCGTTTCTCGCCCGGTGCGAATCCCGCCGCCGGCTCATCGGCGAAGTTGTGCTGCGGGCGATAGCTGTTTGCGCCGGCCGCGGCGATGATCTCCATTTCGCGCTTGTTGCCTGGCACGCCCGTGTCGGCCTGGCCGAACATCCAGCTCGTGAAGCCCACCAGCCGCGGCCAAGGCTCGACGCGATACTTGTAGCCGATGCTCCCGGCCCCGGCAACGGCGCGGTAGCACCCGGCCAGGCCGCCGTCCTGCACGACTTTCACGGCCGCGGGGTCGTCCAGTTCGAGCGTCGGGTACTTGCAGTCGAGAGCCAGGCTGCACAGGGCGGGCAGGGGCGCCAGCTTGAGCGGCTCGGTGCCCCACTGGTCCCGCGTGATGAGGTAGTCGTAGATGACCCTCTGGCCAAGCAGCGGCCCCGGCGGGATGTTGTCGATGTAGATGTCGCGCCACGGCCTGGCCTTTTCCAGGACCTTCGTGACGCTCAGGTAGTCAACCGGCACGGCCAGGGCGGCGCGGGACCACAAGGCGGTCATCTTGGCGATGCCGGCGTCGTCGTCCTTTTTCGGCACGGCCTTGGCCCAGGGGCGCACGGCGATGACGCGGCTCCGCCAGCCGAGCTTGAGCTTCGTGACGCCGGCGGCGCAGTCGACCGTCGCGGGCTGCTTCTCGAAGACCAGCAGGATCGGCCTTTGCGGGCCGGGGGCCTCAGCCGGTGCGAGCCAAAGCAGGACCCAGTTGGCCTTGAGCCGCCCGGCCTTTTCGGCGTCGTAGCTGTCGGCCCATTGTCCGCCGGGCAACAGCAACTTGGCTGCGCCAGTGTGATGGAAGTTCAATTCCCCGCCGCCCGGCGTGAGGACCACGCAAGGCGAAAGCGGCGTCGCCATCACAACCGGGAGCCCCTGGGTGTCGCCGGGCTTGACCTGCACGCCCCAACCGGCCAGGTTGCTGTCGGCGAGCTCCGGCAGCGGCAGCCAGCCGAGGCGGTCGTGCCGGCTCTCGTTCAGAGGCGAAGGCGGGTGGTCGGTGTCCTGCCAGCCGCTTGCGGCCAGGAGGTCAGCGGCGGTTTTGGCGTCAGCGGCGCGGGCCTGCGAGCGGAGGTCCATCGCGGCCAGGCTGAGGGCGGCGGCCTCCTTATCGAGCTTGGCCAGGTCCGGCGACTTTTCCGCGAGCCGTCCGGCGGTGTCGATTCTTGCCTCGGCCAGGCCGTCGATTCGCCGGCGGAGTTTGCCCGCCCCGGCGAGCAGTTGCCGCGCACTGTCTGCCAGCGGCGCGATCGCCGGCCGGGCTGGGCCGGCCCAGCCGCGGGCCGAGCCGTCAACAACGTAGATTCCCTTGTCAGCCAGCAGGCCCAGCAGCCAGGCCGCGTCGTCCGCGTCGCGCCGCATCCGCGACAGCCGGGCCTGGAAGTGCGCGGAGGCCAACTCGTCCTGCCCGGCCGACCACGCCTCGCCCACCGCCCGCACCTTCAGACTGCCGGTGCATACGCCGGGGCGGGCCTGGCCGTCGTAGTCCAGGCGCATGACGGATGAGTCCTCGACGATCTCCGTCGGCCGAAATGCCGTCGCCGACCAAGACTCGTCGCTTGCCAGCGGCGCGATGCACTTAGAGCCCGCGTAAAGCCCGCCGTCCAGCACGAATCCCCCGGCGCCGCTCATCCCGGCCGGTGCGGACCCCCAGGCCGGGGCGCTGACTGTCAGCACGTGCCTGCCGGGCCTGAGGCGCTCGCTGAGGTCCACGCGGTGAACCCGGGCCGGGTCGCCCGTGATGCGCGGGCGCTCGGCGGTGTCCTTGTCAGGCCCCCAGGCGTACACCTGCCTGCCGTCGATGCAGATATACAAATACCCGGCCGAGCGAACCGCGACGGTCGCCCGGTCGATACCCTCCGGCACGTCGATGACGCTGCGGTAGATGATGGGGTTCCGCGCCACGCGGAACCAGAACAGCGCCACCGGCTCAAATGGCGGCCCGCCCTGGGGCAACTGTGCCGAGAGCCACTGCCCGGCCGGGCAAGCCGCGGCAATGGCCAATACCCCAACCAACGCCGCCGCCATAGCCCATGCGGTTTTCATGGTCTTCTCCACGCCGGGCCAAACCCGCGCACGATCCAGGTCCGCATCGAACCAAGTGTGATTTCGAGGACAGTGATTTCGGGTGATTTCGGGGGGATTTCGGGGACAGATACCAAAATAGGGATTGTGTGGGCGTTGTCGGCTGGGCAGCACGAGTCCTATTTTGGTATCCGTCCCCGAAAGACGAATCCGAAATCCTGGCTACCGCCCGCTTTGCCGCTCCGGCGAAGGACGTCCGGGCTTCAGCAAGGCCGCCATCGCCACGCTGACGCGGTCCCGCGGGTCGTCGTTGGGGCGCTTGTCGAAGAAGTCGATGCAAAGCCGGGCACAGGTTTTCTCAAATGCGCAGTACCCGGCGATCATAGTACGTGCATCGCCGTTCAACGGTCGGCTTACTTCTTTCCCTTGGCGGCCTTGTCTTTCTTGGGCTTCTTGACGTTCTTGCGCTGAGCGTTGTTGCCTTTTGCCATCGGAGTCTCCTTCGCGTTTCAAGAGGGGCCTGTGACTTCCGCAACACTGTGGCTTGTCGTGAGCGCGGTCCTCACGCCCAGCCGACCCGATCGTCAGCACGATGCGTCAAGGCCGCCTTGGCCCTTTACTACTTCGCCATGTCCTTAAGGGCCTTGAGGGCCCGGACCTTGACGACCTTCCGGGCGGGCTTGGCCTGGAAAATCTGCTCCTGCTTGGTGAACGGATTGATGCCCTTGCGCTTCGGGGTCGCGGGCTTGATGATGACCATGATCTTCAGCAGGCCCGGCAAAGCAAAGACGCCAGGACCTTTCTTGCCCACGGCGGTCTTGATCTGGCAGGAAAGGGCATCGAACACGGATGTCACCTGCTTGCGGGAAAGCTGCGTGGCCTCCGCGATGCCGGACAGAATCTCACTCTTCGTTGCGGGTTTGGCACTCTTTGTCATTCTGCTGCTCCTTAAAAGGTTAGAAGATCAGGAAACCGGTCGTCCATAACGGCGGTATTCTACGGGGACAAGCCTGCAAGGGCAAGGATATCTCGTGCGTGAGCGACCTGTTTTTCTTACCAGAAAAACAGGTCGCTCACAGAGCGGGAGAAAGTAGTAAGTGGAAAGTAGAAAAGGCGGCTGGCGCCTCGATGGACGGCCCACGGTGATCGGCAGAAAAGACCTCTCTGGCGGCCTGCCTTGAGAGCCCATTTGCCTTTGCCGGAAAACCTGGCTACCGGCAGGCAGGTCAGGTTGCGCACGTTTGTGTACGGTTGGGCAAAATACGCGCCCGCGATTTGCGGCAGGCGCGGTATCATTGGGGGCGGCGTGTCTCCGCCGCCGCTATGGCGGACAAGTCCGGCGGCGGCGCCGGGTTCGCGCGGTCGAGGGACCGGCGATTGCCAGCGAGAGCCAGCGAGAGAACCATGATCTACGGCCCGGCATTTTACAAGCTTCTGGGCATACCGGAATCGGTCGCCGAGCCGACGGCGTACGATCTGCTCGCGCTGGACCCGCGGATGATTACCGAACGCATGGTCGATGAGGCCCTGGCCGAGCGGAAGACGAGCCTGCGGCAGAACATTCCCGGTCCGCGGTTTATTCCCATCGTCGCGGCGATCGAGCGCGAGCTTGATGCCGCCGCGGAAATCCTCCGCGACCCGCGGCGGCGATACGAGTACAACGAGAAGCTTCTAGGCCGGGGGACAAAGGCCGCCAAGGATGAGCCGACTGTTGAAGAGCGGTGCAGGATCGTGGCCGAGTGCCGCGAGATCGTGCGGTCGATGGTCGGCGACGACGGAATGATGCCCCGGACCAGGCGCGATGAACTGGCCGGGCGGCTGCGCGGGGCGGGCATGGCCGAGCAGGATGTACGGTATGTCCTGGAGCACATTCCCGGCCCGCCCGACGAAACGTCCGAGCCGCATGACTTGGCCGAGCCTGGCGAAACGGGCGAAGCCGAGGCCGCGGCAGGGATTGCTTCGGCGGTGCGCGCTGCTTCGGCCGCGGCAGCGGTCGAGCAAGAGCCTTCAGCACCGCTTTTGGGCCAGGGGGTTGCCCAGCCAAGGCGGTTGGGCGGGCTGCTGGTGGCGGGCGTTGTCCTGGGGATGTCGGTGCTGGTTACGGCGGCACTCTGGTCGCAGTTTTCGAGGCGATTGTCGCGCGGCGCCGACGGCAATTCCCTGGTTGCGGGCACTTCACGGGCCGGTGGAAACGAGGCGAACGGCGTTGCCCCGCCGGCGCCGAGCGCGGCGAGTCGCCCGATGGTGCTCGACGCGGCTATTGCCGCTCTGGCGACCCCGGCCAAGGCTCGCAAGCTGCTCGACAATGCCGGCAGCGAGGATCGCACCGCCGCCTTCGACGCCGTGGCCGGCACAATGGTCCTCGGCGGCACGCCGTGGGAGACCGTCTCGGCCGAGACGCTGCTGAAGGTCGTGCTGGGCTGTCCGCCCGCTTCGCCGGCCTGCCAGGACGCGGCCGTAACTGCGCTGATCGACCGGCTCGCCGCCGCCCTTGGGACGCGTGAGGGAAAATCATCCGCTCGCGACGGGCAAAGCGCTCGCTCCCCGGCTCGCGGGGCGCTGGGGCTGCTTGCGAAAATCCTGCTGCTGCGCGCGGCCCCGCAGGCGGATGCCAACGCTCCTGACGAGGTGATGCTGCTGCTGGACCGCTGCCGGCGGACCTGGCGGGAGAGCGTGGCCGCCGCACCGGCCGACCCGGTGAACGACCCCAAACGACTGGCCTACGCCGTCATCGACGGCGGCAGCCTGGACGTGTATGCCGAGCGGGCGGATGTCGCGCGCTTCAGCCCGCTGGCTGCCGAGTTGGCGACGATGGCCTGCGATCCCAACCGTCCCGGCTCCGACAAGGCCCTGGCCGGGCTCGGCTCAGCCGCCGGCAGCTCGACCTTCCCGCCCGCGCTTGGCAACATTGCCAGGCAGGCCCTGGCTGACGCGACGGGCTTGGCCGTGGACGCCGCCGCTGCCGGCCGGGCCGTGGCGACACTGGCCGACGCGATGGGCCTTGCCCAGGGCCACGCGCTTCGCGCGATGCCTCTGGACAGTCCGCGGCGCCGCCGCCAGGTGGCCGAGGCAATGCGGGAAGTCATTCGCGCCGGAGCCGTCGCCGCGGCCGTGGCCCAGACCGCTCCGGCCGCCAAGCCCGATCAGGCCATCCAGGCCGGCGCATTCAACGCGGTCCTGGCGTTCTCCGTCCGCCGGACGTGGTCGAGCACCTACGCCGACGAGGCCCTTCTGGCCGACCTGGCAACGACGATGCTCGCGTGCGCCGGGCGCGCCGAACGCTTCGCGCTGCACACCGACGCGATGGACCGCGAGCTAAGCGCGGTGCTCTCGCAGCGCGACCGGGCCGCCCGGACGGCCCGGCTGACGCGCGACGTGGTGCTGACCGACGTCGTCGTCGCCGCGGTGATCGACTTGCCCATCGGCCTGGACCCGAACGTCACCGATGCGCTGCGAAAGAGCCTTCGCAGCCAGGATTCCGGCGAACGATTGCAGGCTATCGACGTGCTCCAGCGGCTCGGCGGCGCCCCGCCCGGCGAAGTGCTCCTAGAGCGGCTCGACGAGTTGGTCCGGACCGGCAGCTCCGGCGACCTCACGGTCATCAACCGCATCCTGCGGGCGCTGACGAAGATTGACGACCCTCGACTGCCGGGCAAACTGGCGGCCTTGATCGAGCCCGCCAAGACCAATGCCATGGCCAACGGCATAGTCATGACGCTGCTGGACGGCACGGGCCTGGCCGGGAGCACCGACCGGGCGAACTACCTGCTGCCCGTCAGTCACACTACCGCTCAGCGAAAGTCGGCGGCCGCGCAATGGCAGGCCGTGGCCAAGTCAGTGGGCTGGGGGCCGCGTCAGATGGACAGGGCCATCGGCGCCAAGAAGGTGCCACAGGTGGCGTGGCGGCCCGACGGGCAGACCGAGAAGCTCCTGGCGGCCTTCGTGTATTACGCCGACATTACCGGCCAAATGCTGCGGACCCTCAAGCCCGCCAGCCAGGCCGGGCCGACCACGGCGCCGGATGTCGGGCCAGCCCTTGTGGTCCCCGGCGGGCCGGCGGCGAAGATTCCCGCGCCGGTCACCAGCGACGAGCTGGCAGTGGCGGCCGAGGCCATGGCCAACGAGCTTGCCCGTCTGGCCCGCGCAGCCGACGCGGCGGGCAAGTTCACCGCCCAGCTTGACGCCGTCGAGAACGACGCAAAGGCACGCCTGGCGGCGTCCAGGACCGCGCTGCATGCCGCGGCGGTCCGGCTGGACCAGGCTGGGCGGGTGCTGGAGGTGCTCGTGCGCCAGGCCGACGGGCGCCCGCAGACCGACGCGACGCTTCGTGCCCTGCGAGCTGCACACGAAAAAGTCCTGGCAGCAACGACAAATGTGCTGGACGAGCTGCGGGAGCTGGCATTCCAGGACCTGGTCCTGCTGGAGCAGCTTTCGCCCGGAACACCCTGACGAGAATCGCATGAACCTCAAGAGCATATTCCGTGCGGCAGCCCTGGCGGCGGTCCTGTCTGGGACCATCGCCGCGGCCGCGCCGGACCAGACCCGCCCGGCGGGCAGAGATGCCTTGCCGCCGGCAACGCAGCCGGCGGGCAATGAGGCCCTGGTTGTCCCGGCTTTGGCGCCGCCGCGGACGCGATCCGAGCCGGCGGCGGACTCTTCGCCGGCGACGGACTCCGCGCCGGTGGTTCCTCTGCTCCAGCCGGTCGGCGACGGCGACGCCGCCCGTGCGGCCGGGCTGCTGCGAAAGCTCCTGGCAGGTCCGCCGGACGCCGCGGCCCTGAGCGAGCTTACCGCTCTGCGCAACCGGCGGCTACAGCACGACGCCGACGCGCTGGACGCCCTTGCTCGCGGGCTTCGGCTGTACCTGGAGATCGGACCCCGGCTTGCCGCCGGGCCGCTGGATAAGGCGACGGGCAACCCGAATGTTTTTTCGCTGACTGCCGCCCTGCCCAGGCCTCTGGAAAAAATTGCGGCCGAGTGTCGCGCCGCGGCCTCGGCACGCCCTTGGGGCTCTTCGGCCCGCGAAGCTGCCCGCGTGTGCCCCAAGTGCGGCGACACGCGACTGGCGCCATGCACGGCGAGCCGATGCAACGGCTCCGGCTACGTGCCTTGCCCCAAGTGCGGCGGCGCCGGCGTGTTGCGCGGGCCCGACAGCGAGGGAAGCGTCAGGGTTCTCGGCCAGTGCGGCCAGTGCGGCGGCGCGGGCGTCGTTGCCTGCCAGGCCTGCGGATTAGCCGGGTCGGTCGAATGCACCGCCTGCAAACCCAAACCAAGCCAGGCCGCGGCATCTCTGCTGCCGGCCACGGAAGTCCAGGAGATCCTAAAAGTCATCTGCAAGGCCCGATGGATTCGCGCCGGAGGGATAGACTTATATACCAACGGCGCCAGGGAGCCTTCGCCGAAATAGCGAACTCGCCGGCACGAGTATCCGATAATCATTTCCATGCGTGCCTGGAGGCGCCCGGCCGCTGCCGGGCACGAATCCGGTAATGTCTCAGTTACGGGAGGAGAAAGAACCGTGAAGCATGAACAAGCTCGTTTGTAGCGGCCCCGTAAGGGGCTTCTTGAAAGACCGCCTTACGGCGGCGCTACAAGCCTCCCGTAACTGAGGCATTACCGAATCCGTCCGTTTCTCTCTTGGCCGGCGGGCCTCGTGCGGATAACATTCTCGATTCCGCGCCGGGGAATTATCGGCCCCAGCGGCAAAGCTGGTTGCAATGAGGAGCTGGCATGAGCATCAACAAGCAGGACCGCGGCAACATACACCGCACCGACAATCAACTCGACGCCGAGCTTCAGAAGGAACTCGACGAGGCCCTTGGCGACATGAGCATCGAAGACCTGCTCGACGTCGACACCGCGGCCCAGCCCGGCCGGGCGGGAAAGGGCGAGGGCGTGCGGACCGGCACGGTCATCGACATTCAGCGCGACGACATATTCGTGGACTTCGGCAGCAAGAGCCAGGGCGTGATCCAAGCCGTCCAGTTCGGCGACGAGCCGCTTCCGAAGGTCGGCGACACCATCGAGGTCACCGTCGAGCGTTACGATCCGGCCGAGGGGCTGCTCATCCTCTCGCGCGAGGGCGCCGTGGTGGCCGCGACATGGGGCTCGGTCAAGCCCGGGCAGCTCGTCGAGGCCTTTGTCACCGGCGCCAACACCGGCGGGCTGGAGCTCAAGTTCAACGGCATCCGGGGCTTCATGCCCATGAGCATGATCGACATGGCCCGCACCGAGAACACCGCGCCGTACATGAACACGAAGATGTTGTGCGAGGTGATCGACGTCGACCGCCAGCGAAAGAGCGTGACGCTCTCGCGCCGCAAAGTTATCGAGGCCCATGCCGCCGAGATGCGCGTGAAGGTCCTGGCCGAGTTGGCCGAGGGCAAGATCGTCACCGGCACCGTCCGGAGCATCATGCCGTATGGGGCGTTTGTTGACCTCGGCGGCGTCGATGGGCTGCTGCACATAAGCGACATGAGCTACCGCCGCGTCGAGGACCCGAAGGAAATCGTCCAGGTCGGCCTGAAGGTCGAGGTGATGATCCTCAAGCTCGACCGCGAAAACGACCGCATCAGCCTGGGCCTCAAGCAGGTCCAGCCGGACCCGTGGATCGGCGTGGCCGAGAAGTGGCCCGCCGATGCGCTTGTCACCGGCCGGGTTACCAGGCTGGCGGACTTCGGGGCGTTCGTGGAACTCGAACCGGGCGTCGAGGGCCTCGTGCCGATCAGCGAAATGTCGTTCGAGAAGCGGATCAAGCACCCCAGCGAGGTTATCGCCGTCGGCGACACGCCGCAGCTTCGCGTGCTGGCGGTGGACCCGCAGCGCAAGCGCATCAGCCTGTCGGTCAAGCGAGTCGGCGACGATCCGTGGGTGGGCGCGTCGGTCCGCTGGCCGGCGGGATCGGTGGTCGAGGGCGTGGTCAAGCGGATGGAGTCATTCGGCGCGTTCGTGGAGATCGCCCCCGGCGTCGAGGGCCTCGTGCATGTCAGTGAGGTTTCCGAGAACCGCCTCCGCCACGTCAGCGAGGCGCTGAAGGAAGGCCAGTTCATAAAAGCCAAGGTCCAGAGCGTCGACGAGCAGCAGCGGCGGATCAGCCTTTCGATAAAGGCCCTTCGCGGCGACCCGAACTTCACCGGCGAGGGTATCGACGAAGGCATCCAGGCCCACAGCGAGGCTCCCGCGCCGCAGAAGCCGCGCAAGACCCCGCTGCGCGGAGGCCTCGATGGGCCTGACTGGTCGAAGTTCCTTTAGGCGGGCAAAAGATAGGCCCGAAGGGCCGGCCAAAAGCTCTCGCCCCATTCGGGGCTCACACCTTCGTCGCCAGCCCGACGATCACCGAGATGTCCGACGCGTCGGCGATTTCCGACGTCACGGCCACAAATGACATGCCCGTGCCGTCCGGCGAGGCATGGAAGGCGTGCCATCGCGAGTCGCCTACGGCTGGATGGCGGTAATCGGCGGGGAGCCGACCCAGTTGACGCTCGGCCAGGTCCAGTTGTTTGTCGGCGTGACGTTGTCGGTGTTCTTGACGCTCTTGACGTCCGTCGCCGGGTCGGGAACGTAGATGTCGAACGAGTCCATCCCGGCCGCGTTGGTGAAGCTCACCGTGCCGATCTGCCCGGCAAGGAAACTGCTGCCCTTGACGAAGAACTGCTTGGGCTGGCCGGCCGGGACGTACCAGCCGTGGACGTTGATGGTCTTGATCGCCGCCAGGTCGTTGACGTCGGCGACCAGCATGTCCGCCGAGGCCTTTTCCGCCGTGACGCCCGCCTGGAATTCGCTGCCGTCGGTGGCCCCGAGGTTCAGCGTGGTGATCGTGCCCGATGCGCGGATCATGCTGTTCATCGCCGTACACTTGATGTCCAGCGTGCCGGCGCTGCCCAGGATCTTCCACGTGCTGCCCGTCACGTCGTGGCTGACCGTGATGGTGGTGACCGTGTTGCCGGTGAAGGCCGCCATCGCGGCGTCGCCGATGGTCCATGCCCCGCCGGTAACGTCGTGGGCGATCGTGGCCGTGCCCAGAAGCGGGCCCGTAACGGCTTTGAGGCCCTTGACCGTCAGGTTCGCGGCGAAGTCGCCCGCAATGAGCGGCAGGGCCGTCGTGGCAAGGCGCCCGGTGATGGAAAGCGTGCCGATCTTGTCGGCCTCGATCTTCCCGGCGTTCCAGCAGTAAGCCTTGGCTGAGCCGAGGGCGTCGTCGACCGTCAACTCGGCGTCGTTGACCGCCCCGGCCTGGAAGCTGGTCATCTTGCCCGCGTGGGCCGTAAGGGCGTTCACAGCCCCGCCGATGGTCACCGCGCCGGCCTGACCGGCAACGTTCCAGTTGAGCCTGCCGGCGTCGGCGTTCGTGCTCGTGACGCTTCCGGCGATCGTGGCCGTGCCGAGCGCCTTGCCCAGCGGTGCGCCGACGCCCGTCAGGTCCAGTGAGGCCTCGAAGTCGCCCATGACGGCCGGGAGCTTGGCGTTCTTGAGCGTCTTCATCGTGCCGATCCACCCGGCCTTGATTCTGTCGGCCAGGCCGTCGGCGTTGTTCCACTCCGTGACGGTCATTGTGGTGACGCCGCCCGAAAGCGTCAGCGAAACGTCCGTAACGACGCCCACCGTCATCGTGCCGATGCTGCCGGCAATATCCAGCACCAGGTTGCTCATCGCCCCCGCCGTCAGCGTGCCGATTGTCGTGTCCTGCCGGGCCGGGTCGCCCGTGACGTGAATGCCCGCGCCGAGATTGCCCTTGGCGGCAATACTGGTGAACTTGTTCGCCGTCAGGTCGCCCAACAGGTCGCCTGCGACATTGACGCCTGCGACAAGCCCCGCCGCGCCCAGCGTGAAACCGCCCGCCGTCGAGCCGGCGTTAATAATGCCGGTGTTGCCGGCCGTCAGCATCCAGTCGCCGGAGGCGGCGCCCTTGATCGTGGCCGTGCCGATGACCTTGTTCAGCGGGGCAGCCATGCCGGTCAGCGTTACGTCCGCCTGGAAGTTGCCTGCAATCAGCGGCAGCAGCGTCGTGGCCAGCCGCCCGGGGATGCTCATCGTGCCGATCCAGCGCGTCGAGATGTCCACATCCGTGTCGGCGTCGAGCCATTCCAGGGCCGTCAGCGTGCCGATGCCGCCCGCGTTGGCGGTGATGGTCGTGTTGTTCACGGACCATGCCGAGAATGTGCCGATGGCCTTGAATGTGGTGGGGGCAGCGCCCGTGGCGGTGATCGTGGCCTGCATGAGGCCCTTGGCCGCGATGTTGTCGAAGTACAACGCGGACAGCGCGCCCTCGATGCCGCCGACGGTAGAGTTAAAGCCAGCGACCTGGCCGATTGTGGCCAGGCTGAAGGCGCTCGTCGTCGAGCCGACGTTAATAATGCCGGTTGCGCCGGTAGTCAGCATCCAGTCGCCGGAGGCGGCGCCCTTGATGGTGGCGGTGCCGATGACCTTGTTCAGCGGTGCGGCCGTGCCGGAGAGCGCCATATCCGCCTGGAAGTTGCCCGCTATCAGCGGCAGCAGCGTCGTGGCCAGCCGCCCGGGGATGCTAAGCGTGGTGATCCAGCGCGTCGAGATATCCACGTCGGCGTCACCGTCGATCCATTCCAGGGCAGTCAGGGTGCCAATCCCGCCCGCGTTGGCGGTGATGGTCGTGTTGTTCACTGACCATGCCGAGAATGTACCGATAGCCTTGCCGGTGGTTGCCGCGGCGCCGCCGGCGGTGATCACCGCCTGCACGAGGCCCTTGGCGGAGATCGCGTCGAAGTACAACGCCGACAGCGCGCCCTCGATGCCGTTGGCGGAGTTAATGCCCGCGACCTGGCCGATTGTGGCCAGGCTGAAGGCGCTGGTGGTCGAGCCGACGTTAATAATGCCGGTTGCGCCGGCCGTCAGCATCCAGTCGCCGGAGGCGGCGCCCTTGATGGTGGCGGTGCCGATGATCTTGTTCAGCGGTGCGGCCGTGCCGGAGAGCGTCATATCCGCCTGGAAGTTGCCGGCGATCAGCGGCAGGAGCGTCGTGGCCAGCCGGCCGGGGACGCTAAGCGTGGTGATCCAGCGCGTCGAGATATCCACATCCGTGTCGGCGTCGAGCCATTCCAGGGCCGTCAGCGTGCCAATCCCGCCCGCGTTGGCGGTGATGGTGGTGTCGTTCACGGACCCGGCCGAAAACGTGCCGATGGCCTTGCCGGTGCTGGCCGCGGCGCCGCCGGCCGTGATCACCGCCTGCACGAGGCCCTTGGCGGAGATCGCGTCGAAGTACAGGGCCGACAGCGCGCCCTCGATGCCGCCGACGGTAGAGTTAAAGCCCGCAACCTGGCCGATTGTGGCCAGGCTGAAGGCGCTGGTGGTCGAGCCGACGTTAATAATGCCGGTTGCGCCGGTAGTCAGCATCCAGTCGCCGGAGGCGGCGCCCTTGATGGTGGCGGTGCCGATGATCTTGTTCAGCGGTGCGGCCGTGCCGGAGAGCGTCATATCCGCCTGGAAGTTGCCGGCGATCAGCGGCAGGAGCGTCGTGGCCAGCCGCCCGGGGATGCTCATCGTGCCGATCCAGCGCGTCGAGATGTCCACATCCGTGTCGGCGTCGAGCCATTCCAGGGCCGTCAGCGTGCCAATCCCGCCCGCGTTGGCGGTGATGGTCGTGTTGTTCACGGACCATGCCGAGAATGTACCGATAGCCTTGCCGGTGGTTGCCGCGGCGCCGCCGGCCGTGATCACCGCCTGCACGAGGCCCTTGGCGGAGATCGCGTCGAAGTACAACGCGGACAGCGCGCCCTCGATGCCGCCGACGGTAGAGTTAAAGCCAGCAACCTGGCCGATTGTGGCCAGGCTGAAGTCGCTGGTGGTCGAGCCGACGTTAATAATGCCGGTCGCGCCGGCAGTCAGCATCCAGTCGCCGGAGACGGCGCCCTTGATCGTGGCGGTGCCGATGGCCTTGCCAAGCGGCGCGGCCGTGCCGGAGAGCGTCATGTCCGCGCCGAAGTTGCCTGCCAGGCCCTGGAGCGTGCTGCCGGCGATGGTAATCGTCGTTATGCTCGGCGCGACGATGGCCTCGACCGGCCCGCCGGTTTCCAGCCATTCGCTCGCGGTAATGGTGTTGATCTTCACGCCGTGGGTGTTGACGGCGGTGTCGGCCACGCGGTCGAAGGTCAGGCTGATGCTGTCAGTGGCGGCCGGTGCGGCGCCGGAGGTGTTGATCTCGATAAGATGTGCGTCTGCGACGTCGTCGAGGATCAGCGTTGTCACGATTCCGACGGCGGAGAAGTTGCCCAGCAGGTCGGTGGTCTTGGCGGTGAAGCTGCCCAGCGAGCCGTCGATGCGGATGTCCCGCACGAGCACGTCGCCGCCGGTGGAGGTGATCGATACGGTGGAGGTCTTCGTCGCCCCGACGACCTCTATGCGGTCGATGACGTTGGGGTTAACCAGGTCCGGCACGAGCCGGACGTAGGTGTTGGTCCCGCTTACGGTGATTGTCGCGGTCCTGCCGTCGGGGAACGTGAACTTTTTGGTGCCCTTGAAATACGTATCGTAGACGTACTGGCCCGCGTCGGCCATGACAACTCCGGCCGACTGCGTCATTGGCAGTGCCGCCACTTGGCCGGCGATGGACGCCTGGCCTCCCCATGTGGGGCCGTTGAAGCTGTACTCCACGCGCATGCGGGCTGGGTCGGATATGTCGACGAACTGGAAGCCGGTGGTCGTGCTCAGGACGGCCAGCGTGCCGGAGACGGCCAGGTTCGACCACTGCATTCCGGCTATGGCCACGGACGAGATCTTTTTCGGCGCGGCCGGGTTCGTCACGTCGAGGGCAATGAGCCCCTGGAACTCGTCGAGGATGTATGCGACGTTGTTCTGGACGGCGACGTCCCACGGCCTGCCGTTTCCCGTGCCGGTTGGATCGGTTACGTAGTAGGAGTTAACCTGGTACGTCGTCGGCGAGGCAATGGTCACGATGAACAGTGCGCCGTTTGCGTCGGCGATGTAAGCTTTGTCGCCATGGACGTCGCAGGCGACGGTGTAGCCGAGGCTGTAGGCGGCTTGCGTAACCGACGCGGCGATGACCTGCTGGATCGTCTGCTTCCAGGCGATGTCGTCCGGATCGGTGATGTCCCAGACCACAAGCCCATACGTCCAGTCTGATTGCAGGAGCAGGTTGCCCATTATGCACAGGCTGACCGAGGCGGCGCCGGTGCCCAGCGTTTTGATCAACGTGATGTTGGCGGGGTCCGTCACGTCCACCACGGCCGTGCCTTTGTCCACCATCGCCACGTAGGCGATAGTCGCGCTCAGGCCGGCCCGCGTGGCGTGCTGGATTTGCACGTCCCACGCCCGGCCGCCGAGGTTGAGGGAGTCTTTCAGCACCGGGGCCGACGGGTTGGAAACGTCGTACACCGCCAGCCCCGCATCGGACCGGGCCACGTAAAGAATGTTGTTGTCCAGCGCCGTGCCCATGGTCTGGGCGGCGTCGGCAGACAGGTCGATCATGCCGAGCGCGGCCGGGTCGCCGGCATTCTGGACGACGACCCATAGGGTTTTCGTCGTCGGCGCGAGGTCGCTGTTGAATCCAGCCTCGACGGCGGAGAGAGTCACCGCGTAGAGCCCCAAGGTCCCGGCCTTCGCCTCGATGGTGACCTGGTTCGTCGCGGCGTCGACCGAGACCGTCACGTTGGGATCGCTGGACGCGGCCGAAAGGATGATGTCCCGCGGGCTGTCGTCGGTCAGCGTGGGCGTCACCTGCCGCGACTGTCCGGGCGCCAAGGTGAGCAGGCCGGGAACGTCGGATATGGTCGGAGTGTTGCCCGCCACGTTGACAAGCAGCGTGCCGGTGCTGGCAGCGAGGTTCGCATAGTCGCCGGCCTCTTCGGCGTAGACGGTGACGGTGAACGACGGCACGGTGAAGTCCGCCGGGATGTTGATCGAGATCACGTTGGTGTCGGTGTCAAACGTCACCACCGAGCCGATCAGCCCCGGCGAGTCGATCTCGATCCACTTCTTGATCGCCGCGCCCTTGTCGTCCGCGAGCGTCACGGTGACCTGGGTGCCGGCGCCCGGATGGACGACCGTTTGGCTCGCCGGCAAGTCGGCGGTCGGGCGGGTGCCCAGGTCGTCGGCCGCGGTTACGGTAATGACCTTCTGGACCGTGTTGCCGTTGCCGTCGTCAAGCGTGATGGTGACGTCGGCTGTGCCGGTGAAGCCGGCGTCGGCGGTGACCTCGATCGAGCCGTCCTGGGTGCTGTTGGAGATGTCGACGCCGGCCAGGAAAATGTCGCTTATGGGCCGGCTGTCGGCGTCCACGCGGACCTCGCTGATCTGCTGGAGGACATCCCATCCGCTGATGACTTGCCCGAAGATCATGTGCATGCCGTCCAGCCAGGTTGTGGGATCCTCGGTGATGAAAAACTGGCAGTCGCTGCTGTTGGCCCCGGAATTGGCGAACGCCAGCACACCGATGCCCTGGAAGCCCAGGGCCGGGTCGAACGAGTCGGTCAACTTGCCCAGCGGGCTGCCGCCGGTGCCGTCGCCTTTGGCGGCGTCGCCGGTCTGGATCATGAAATCGTCGATAACGCGGTGGACCAGCACGTTCGTGTAGAACGGATTGGCCGCCGGGTCCACGGCACCGGTGGAGTCGTAGCCGGTGGTCGCCAGCGTGATGAACCTCTGCACGGCCGCGAGGGACTCGTTGGCGTGACCCTGGAGAAGCTGGACCGTTATGTCGCCGATCGGCGTGACGCCGTCGCCGGCGGTGAAATGCAGCACCGCCAGGACCGGGGCGGTCGTCTGGTCGTGGGGCTTCGAGATGGTAATCAGTGGATTGCCGCTTGAGGCGGAGATGGTCAGGGGGTCGCCGTCGGCGTCGTAGCCGTCGACTCCGATTGTAAGTCCGCGGCTGCCAGGGGTTAACATCCATTGGCTGGGTATGTCGGTGTTGAAGGTCGGCACGGTGCCGTCCAGCAGCAGCCGGCACTCCAGGGCCTCGAAGACGGGACTGATCTCGCTAGCGAACGTGACGGCTGCATCGCCTCGCGTGGTAACGTGTTCCATGGGCCTCTATCTCCTCGCCAAGACACGCTTGATGCACACTCCCTGCCGCAAGGCCAAGCCGATCCGTGGGAACTTGAGCATGTGTCCATCCAGCATACTCGATCCTGCCGTTTGCGTAGGGAGTTCCTCCTACCGGAAATAGACAGTATACCACATCCCCGCGTTAGCGGGAACTGGAAAAACTTGAAAAACGTAATGCCTCAGTTACGGGAGGCTTGTAGCGCCGCCGTAAGGCGGTCTTTCAAGAAGCCCCTTACGGGGCCGCTACAAACGAGCCTGCTCAATATTCACGGTTCTTTCTCCCCCTGTAACTGAGGCATTACTGAAAAACTCGAATGCCGCGGGTTTTTTGGAAGCCGGCGGCGGAGTCGTGTCAGCCCTTGGCCGGAGTGATGGCCGCCGGGGCGCTGGCCGGCGCGGTAGTGGCCGAGCCCTTGGCCGCAGTGGTGGTCGTCGGGGCCATGGCCGTAGTGGGGGCCGGGCCAACTGCCAGCGTGATGCCGAACTTCCGGATAGGCGGGGTGTCTTTCTCCCACGGCCTCTTGTACTCCAGCCGGACGATGGACTCACCCGCCTGCACGGCCCGCAGCAGAAGCTCAAACGTGCCGCCCACGCCGACCATTCCGGGCCGGCGGGCGTTGGGCTTGTACTCCACCTCGCCCTCGGCCTTGACGGCCGCACCTTCCATCGGCATCAGGAACCACGAGTAGCCGGTCGTCGGATTTCCCGCAAGGCGAATTCGCACGCGCCGGCCGACTTCGACGTTTACGCTCTTGCCGTCGTCGGGCTCGGTCAGGTCGATGGGTTCCATTGCGGCTTTCTCCTTGTCCCTGCCGGCCGGGGCGTTGCCGTCCGCCCCCGCGGGGGCGGAGGCCGGCTGGGCGGCACAGGCCGGCGGTGATGACATGTGGACAACGACGATCACTGCTCCAGCCACGGCGGCGACGGCGGCGGCGACGGCGGCGGCGGCAATTAAGGTGCGCATGGTTCGCCGGCTCCTTTCAGTTGGACCGTCCGAAGTATATCCACGCGGACCCGGCAAGCCAAGGGCCTCCCGCGGGCGTGCCATCCCACAGGCAGTCGGGACGCGGGGCACTGGAATTTTCTGGCAGTGGGGTTCCTGAGCCCGGTAGGGCGACTGCGATTAGCCACGCGGCGCAAGCCCGTGGACGCCGCATTCATTGATTCGGAGCCCCCCTCGGGGGCCTAAGGCCAGCGGGGCGACTGAGACCTTCAATCGCCCCGCCGGGGCTCTCCTGTGGAGGCATACATTTCCCACGGGCTTGCGCCCGTGGCTATTGGCAAACGTCCCTACGGGACTAAGAAAGGCTGGTGCCCCGCTCGTACTTGCGCTTTGAGGTGCTGTTGTCCGGCCTTCCATGGGTTTCGCCGGCGGCAAGTATCCAACGAAGTATCCAGCGATCCAAGTATCCCGCGATCTATCCTTGACTTTGAGGCGGGCAGGGGGTAGCATTCATGGGATTAGCGTGCGTCGGCGGCACTGTCGGCTGGCGGATAGGGAGCGAGCAAGTGGCCAAGCGAAAGGACTCGATTGCGCTGTTTGAGGTTATCAAGAACCAGCGCAACGAGGTTAACCTGAACGTGCCCCAGTGGATGGGCGCCAAGGATTCGGCCGGCGCGGGGGAACCTCCGCCGCTCCCAACGGCGCCGACGGTCCAGCCGGCGGTCCAGCCGGCAGCGCCGGGCGCATTGCCGGGCGCATTGTCCAGCGCAGCGTCCAGGGCGTGGTCCAGGCTTGCCTCGGGCGCAGGCGGGCAGCTTACGCTCAAACTGACTTACGCGCATTGCCTGCTGGCGGGGGCGGGGCTGGCGCTGGTGGTTATCGTGTCGGTTTGGGCTGCATACCACCTTGGTTCAGCCTCCATTCCGGCCAGGCCGGCGGCAAACGCGCCGCTGACGGACAGGGTGCCGTCGGGCCAGTACGTGGTGGCAGGCCAGGGCGCCGCCAAGTCGGGCCCTCCGGCAGTAGCCCCCGCGCCGGCCGCGACGGCGGTGCGGGTGCCGGGCAAGTACTACCTGGTGATCCAGTCGATTCCCGGCGGGGGGAAGGCTCAGTTGGACGAGGCCGCGCAAATAGCGGGTTGGTGTACCGCCAATGGCGAGCCGGCGACAGCGGCTGTGTACTCGCAGACGAGAGCGAGCAAGCAGTGGAGCATCGTCTGGTCGTTGCGTCCGTTCGATTCGCCGCTCGCCGCAAACGCCCAGGAGTACGGCAAGAAGATAGAAACACTTGGCAAAACTTACAAAGCGCAGTATAAAAGGTACGATTTCCGTCAGCAGAATGACGGGAAGTTCGACCCGTGGTTCGTGATATATCGAGCGCAGCCGGGCAAGAAGTAAGATTGTGGCGGGCCCCCGCGTCGCCCAAGGGTCTGGCAGTCCGGCGGCGGTGAAAGATTCAAACAGGACGCCCCCCAGGCCGGGGGGCATTGTTTTACGGAGCGCAGAGAGATGACGTTGGACAGGTCGTTGAGGATTGGTGGCGCGATGTCGCGGCATAGGAGCGTTTTGACCCGTGCCGAGCGGATCGCGACTCTTATGGAAGAAGGCAAGTTCGACCCGGCCGGCAACAGCCCGATGGGTCTGCCCAAGGTAGCCGTCAAGCACTCCAAGGCTGGGCACAAGGTCAAGAAGGAAGAGAAGCCCGCCGAGGGCGCCGAAGCCGCCGCCGCCGCGCCGGCCGCGGGCGCTGCCGTCCCAGCCGCGGGCGCCAAGGGCGCCGCCGCCAAGGGTGCAGCCGCCCCAGCCGCGGGCGCCAAAGGCGCCGCCGCCAAGGGCGCGCCGGCCGCCAAGGGCGCAGCCGACAAGGCCGCCGCCCCCAAGGCCAAGGGCAAGGGCAAGGGTAAGGACAAGGACAAGGGCAAGGACAAGGGCTGATCCCGCTGAAAATGTCCAAGGATTGCTTCGCCATCGCCGACAGGATGCGGCTGCTGGACGCATCCGGAATCCGCAAGGTCTTCGACCTGGCGGCGAAGATGACTGATCCGATCAACCTTTCGATCGGCCAGCCTGACTTCGACGTGCCCGAGCCCGTCAAGGACAAGGCCGTCGAGGCCATCCGCGCGGGGCTAAACCAGTACACGCAGACCCAGGGCCTGGCCGAGCTGCGCCGGGCCGTGGGCGCCGCATGCCGCCAGGAGTTCGGCTGGGCCGACGATCGGCCTTACCTCATCACCTCCGGGGTAAGCGGGGCGCTGATGCTGGCCCTGCTTACAACCGTCAACCCCGGCGACGAGGTGATCTTCGCCGATCCCTACTTCGTGATGTACGCCCACCTGACGAACCTCTGCGGCGGGGCGTGTGTGCCGGTGGACACCTACCCGGACTTCCGCCCGGACATCAACCGAATCGCCGACGCCGTCACCGGCCGCACCCGCCTGCTCGTGATCAACTCGCCGGCGAATCCCACCGGCGTGGTCTACACGGAGCGGGAACTCAAGGACATCGCCGACCTTGCGGCCCGGCGCGAGCTGCTGGTGCTCAGCGACGAGATCTACAACTTCTTCTGCTACGACGGGCCGTTCTCGTCGATCGCCTCGTTCCACGAGAACACGCTGCTGATGCGGGGCTTCTCCAAGACCTACGGCATGCCCGGCTGGCGGATGGGCTGGTGTACGGGCCCCGGGAAGATCATCGAGAAGATGACCATGCTCCAGCAGTACAGCTTCGTCTGCGCGCCGTCGATGGCCCAGGCGGCGTCGGTGGTGGCTCTCGAAACGGACATGTCCGACCGCCTTGCTGCTTACACCCGCAAGCGGGACATGGTCCACGCCGCCCTTGGCGAGAAGTTCGGCCTCATCAAGCCCGGCGGGGCCTTTTACGCCTTCGTGCCGGCCCCCGGCGGCGACGCGACGGCCTTCGTCGAAAAGGCCATCGCCAACAACGTGCTCATCATCCCCGGCAAGGTGTTCTCGCCGCGGGACACCCACTTCCGCCTCTCCTACGCCGCCGGCGACGAGAAGCTCGCGCGGGGGCTGGAAATACTCCGCTCGCTCGCGTAGGAGAAGATAATGGCTATTGCAGTCAATGGGCAGCGGATCGAGCAGGCGGAGATCGACGCGGAAGTCGCGGCCCTTCGGCCGCACTACGAGCAGTACGTCCAGGGCCAGGGCGAGCCGGGACAACTGGAGCAGTGGGCCAGGGAAAACCTCATCGAGCGGGCGATCGTCCGGCAGGCGGCCCGGGCGATGGACGTCCAGATCCCCGCCGACCAGATCGACGCGATCTACGAGCGGGCCCGCGCCCAGGCCGGCGAGACACCGGCCGAGCAGGTCAAGGCCGACATCGAGCTCCAGATGCGGATCGACCGCCTGATGGCCCAGGGGGTGCGGGACGTGCCCGGGCCGACCCAAGAGGAGTTTCGCGCGGCCTACGAGGAAAAAGCCGATCAGTTCATGGCCCCCGAACTGGTTCACGCCAGCCACATCGTCAAGCACGTTGACGGGCGGACCGACAAGAAGACCGCCTACGAGGCGATCCTGAGCATCCAGATGGAGCTTGCCGGCGGCTCGTCGTTCGAGGAGCTGGCCAACCGCGGTTCCGACTGTCCGGGCCAGGGCGGCGACCTGGGCTGGTTCCCGCGCGGGCAGATGGTCGAGGAGTTCGAGGACGTCGTCTTCAAGATGCAGCCCGGCGAGGTCAGCGACATTTTTCTGTCGCAGTTCGGCTACCACATCGTCAAGGTCCTGGATCGCCGCGAAAGCCGGCCGATCCCCTTCGAGCAAGTCCGCGACCACCTGGCAAAAGAGCTTCTCCAACAGCGCCAAGGGGAGGCTGTCGACGCCTTCGTCGACAAGCTCAAGGAATCGGCGACGATCGCGGAAGTAGAGTAAGGGCGGCTGGCGCGGGAGCGCCTCTTCTTCAGCAGGGATCCCTCAGGGGCAGGTGAAGGGGATAAAGAAGAAGCGGCAATAGCAAAGATGAATGCGGATAAACGCTGATGCGGAAAAGCGATGTGCTCTGGCATCCGCGCGTTTGTCCCCGTTCGTCTTTGATTATTGGTCTGTCTCTTTTTTTTGCATTAATAATATCCCCGGCTGCGTTTGGCCAGGAGAGAACAATGTCTGGCCGGCGGCAAGCGGGCGAGGCCGGCCTTGTGGGAAACAGCGGCATAAAGATTTCAGGAGAGAAACATGAAGTCGAGACTGATGTTCATCACGGCAACTATCGTTGGCCTGGCTGCCTTTAGCGCGGTTGCCTGGGCCCAGTCGGAGGGCACGGGCCCAAACAGCACCGGCGGTCGCCCGGGCCTTCGCGAGAAGATCGTGAAGGAGTTTGACAAGGACGGCGACGGCAAGCTCAACGAGGAAGAGCGCGCCGCGGCCCGCAAGGCGATGGAAGCGCGCCGCGAGGCCACGTCCCGGCCTGCCCGCGACGGCGAACCGATCCGCGAGGCGATCATCAAGAAGTTCGACAAGGACGGCGACGGCAAGCTCAACGAGGAAGAGCGCGCCGCCGCCCACAAGGCGATGGAAGCGCGCCGCGAGGCCACGTCCCGGCCTGCCCGCGACGGCGAACCGATCCGCGAGGCGATTGTCAAGAAGTTCGACAAGGACGGCGACGGCAAGCTCAACGAGGAAGAGCGCGCCGCCGCCCGCAAGGCGATGGAAGCGCGCCGCGAGGCCACGTCCCGGCCTGCCCGCGACGGCGGACCGATCCGCGAGGCGATTGTCAAGAAGTTCGACAAGGACGGCGACGGCAAGCTCAACGAGGAAGAGCGCGCCGCGGCCCGCAAGGCGATGGAAGCGCGCCGCGCCAACCGGCCGGCCCGGGAGCGCCCGCAGCGATAGTCGTTGACCAGCGGAAGATGGCGACAGCAAACCGGGGCCGGCACGCCACTGATAGTGTGCCGGCCCCATTCATGCGCGGCGGGGGTGACACGCGAGGCTTATTGGCTTTCCTGGCCGCAAGCCTCCGGCGGCATCCAGTGGGCGTCTTTGAAACTCGCCAGGGCGTACCGCCTGCCGTCGGCGCCGGGCAGGTTGAAATCCGGCGCCTTGCGGCCGATCTGTAGCGTGAACGCCATGTCGTTCACCTTTCTATTCCCAGGGTCACCGGCTTGGTCGCGGTCAGTTCCATCCAGATGACCAGCGCGGTTACGCCGTTTGCTCGCGGCACGACGCCCTGGCGCACGTCCATGTCCTTGCCGGGGGCTTGGCCGTCTATCTTTATCTTGGCAGGCGCGTCGCCAGCCCAATTGTCCACCACGATGGCCGGGTTGAACGCCGGGCTCTGCTCGCTCGCCTCGATCGTCACCCGCAAGCTTGACACTTCGCCGCCGGCACGCTTGAGAACGTACGCCCGCTGGCTCTGATCATACGCGGCGGTCAGGCCCTCGCCGGCGGCGGTGATGGCCGGGGGGGCGACGAACGACCGCGCCAGCGTCAGCAGTTTTTCGGCCGGCGCGTTGCTGAGGCCCTCCAGGAGCACTTTTTCCTCGAACGTCCCATCGTCGCCGAACCCGCGAGAATCGGCCCAGTTCACGTGCGTCAGCGAGTTGTGGGCGGCGCGGTCGGGATAGTGTACGAACCGCCCGTCGGACGGGACCTGAGCCACCGGCCAGTGGTTCCAGGCGGGGAATACCGAATAGGGGCTCGGGCCGCGGGCGCTGTAGACGTTCCCGCCCGTGAACCTGGCTATGGTGTACGGGTCGTAGTCCGCCTTCATGTTGACCACGTGCAGGATCACGTCCTTGTAGTCCACCTTTTTCGGCGGCGCGTCGATCCAGTCGTACTTGCGGACCTCTCCGCCGGCCGTGGCGACGTAAAGCGCCGGCCTGGTCTCCACAACCTGCTCCGGATGCTGGTCCGGGCCGAAGATCGCCATCGACTCCTGCCACTCGTGGCTGTGCATCTTGGCCATGTACACCCGCATCCGCTTGGTGACGGTTCCGTCCGGGTAGATCGTGAAGTACCAGTCGCACCAGTCGCCCCAGCCGGTCTTGGGGTCCTCCCCGTAGACCCGATAGCCCACGTTGCTCTCGGGGTAGCGCCACTTGAGCACCACGCGGGCCGGACTCTGCTCGAGCACCTGCACATGGCCGAAGACGATCTTCTTGTCGGACATCGGCTCGCAGCAGCCTTCCCACCACGTCTCGTTGAACTCGTTGGAGTACCACCGCCCGTTCTCGGTGACCATCATCGGTATGTACCCCACGCCGTGCCACAGCACGTAGCGGCCCGGCTGCTTGTCGAAGGTGACCACGATGTCGGGCTGGCCGGACATGCGGAAGAGGTTGTTCCAGCTCGGGTGATAGTTCAGGTGCGTGAAGTGCGGGCCGAAGCCCTTCCACTGGCCATGACCCGCCGGCATCACGCGCCGGGGCATGTCCGGCTTGGCGCGCTGGGCGTCGGTCATGGCCATCGCGTCCCTCGCGGCCGACACCTGCTCCGCCGACAGCGCCTTGTCGTACACGCAGACCTCGTCGATCATGCCTTCGACGGAGTACTGGAACTTGCCGAACGTCTTGCCGACCGGCCAGGCCGTCGCCATGGGCGGACCCTGGCCGACGACCACCGGCTTGTCCTGGGCCAGGTCGATGGATTTGTCCTTCGGCACGTCGGCCGAGCCCGCGGCGCGCCCGTCGATGTAGATCGTCATGGTCCCGGCCGCGGTGTCTATCACGCCGGCAAGGTGCGTCCAGCGGAACCGCTGGAGCCGGTTGTTGGGGTCTTGGGCGGTCAGCACGCACTTGCGGCCGTCGATCATCACGGCGACGGTCGGTTTGCCGTCGGCGTCGAAACCCAGGAACCATCCCTTGCCCTCGTCGATCACGTCGCCCTGCTGGATGATGGCGGTGTAGTTCCACGGATACGCGGCCACGGCCACCCACGCCTCGAGCGTGAGCTTGTTGGTGACCTTCGGCGCCTTGGCCGCCGGAAGTTCGATACGCGTCGTGTAGCCGTCGAATTCCAGAGCAGTGCCCGCCACGCCAGTTCGCCATTCGGCGCCGTGGCCGGACACGCTGCACTCGGTTTTCGTCTTGTCTTCTCGTGTCTGCCGGCCCTTGCCTTCGTCGAGCGACCAAAACAACGCCGCCGCCAGCTCCGACGGATTCTCCCCGTCCGGTAAGAGCAGGGCGGGGGCCTTGGCGGGCGCCTTGGGCGCGGGCCCGAAGCCCATCAGGTCCAGGGCCGCCTTGCGGTCCGCATCCTCGGCCCCGAGAGGCTCGATGCCGCCGTCGGCGAGCCTGGCCTTCGAGACCTTCACCCGCGACGGCTCGCGCCACGTCTCGATGTCCGGACAGCCAGGCCGAACCGCGCGGACGACCGTGCGGCCCGGCGCGATGATGAAGTATTCATCGACGCTCTTGGTCTGGTCCGGCAGACGCGTCACGCCCACATCGGCGGGGAACTCCGTCATGTACCGCCAGTGGATGACCACGCGCCGCGGTGAGGATTCGATCACGGTCGCGTGGGTGTTGCGGTTGACCTTGTCCGCCCGTTCATTGTCGCTCTGGGGCATGAGCCGCTCGAACGACCACCGGCCCTTGGCGGTCTTCCAGTAAGGCAGGTAGTTGTCACCGCGCCAGAAGACCAGCTCTTCCGGGCCGTCGCCGAACCTCACCATCACGTCGGCGTACTCATCCGTCCGGCTGGCCTGGTTCCACGCCTCATCGACGTTCTTTCGCGTGTAATAGGCCCCGAAGACGTACTTCGAGGCGATGCCCTTGTCCTTCCACGGGTTGGCCTCGGGATCGGGCTGCTGCCTGTAAACCGCCGAAGGCGCCTGCGACACATCGACGTCCTTGGGATTGGGCGGTTTGGCCCCCGCGGACGCCCTGGCATCGGCCCCGAGGGCCCCGATCGCGCAAACCGTCAGGACCACGCTTGAAACGCAAGCCATCGCGACATCAATCATTCGGCCGGACATGGTTTTGCTCCTTTATCCGATTTGAGATGCCCAAAAGCGCATGCAGCGCTTATGGCACACAGCGTATTCCCCTGCCGGCCCGTTGGCCATGAATTATGCGTGCGGACCAGCGGCGGGAAATGTTCGCCGCGCGGGCGGCTAATGATTTCGTTTGCGCCGGCGAGATCGCGCCGGGCTCGGCTTGGCGGGCGCGGGGGCAGCCGGCAGCGGCGCGGCTGGGCCGTCGGGGCGCGTCGCGGCGGGGCGAGCGATGCACCAGACCAGCAGCGCCGCGCCGACGAGCATCGGCAGGATCGAGAGCCACTGGCCCATCGTCAGCAATGTTTCCACGCCGGGCACCTGGTACTCCTTGACGAACTCGACAAAGAACCGCCCGGTGAAGTAAATCAGCAGGAACAGCCCGACGAGCAGGCCGCGGGGGCGTTTTTCCCGTCCGGCCCAGCGGTCGGCCAGGATGAGCACCAGCAGCACAAACAGGCCCATCGCGAATTCGTAAAGCTGCGACGGGTGGCGTGGCACGGCCCCCTGGTCCTTGTA
>Ga0315285_10000710_pt1 | contig 34861 bp, 24 predicted proteins | sample YL17G09_36_MG_FD_203698 | JGI IMG/M metagenome (GOLD analysis project Ga0315285, IMG submission 203698) | Sediment microbial communities from Yellowstone Lake, YNP, Wyoming, USA - YL17G09_36 | ecosystem: Environmental > Aquatic > Freshwater > Lake > Sediment | place: USA: Wyoming | collected...
CGCAAATATATTCGCCTGGTCCAACCATTGCGACATCCTCCAACATAGGTTACTATCTCTATGTTGAAAATGTCGGCCATATGGACCAAAACTATTTAAAAAAACTCTGTTTTGTTGCTACAGTCTCAAATCCTGGATTGTTTTCACATCCCTATCAGGCATATTTTCTCACTTGAAAAATTTCGTTTCCCACATACTTCGTTGACTCTTCGGCACTGCCAACACAAGCACTCTCCTTGGTCTGGTTATGGCCACATACACGATCCGTAGCTCCTCGCTCGCGAGAGTTGACTCCCATAATAGATTGCTGTATTTCTTGCGTCCCACTGTCTCTTCTTTAAAAATGACTAATACTGCCTCAAACGTTTCTCCTTTGACAGAGTGAATGGTTCCAATCTTGACTGCATCAGTTGACACCGGCAGACCCTGATGCCCAAATAGACTCTCAAATACTATCTTCTCATACAAACTCTTATACCTTCCCCCCTTTAGCTGCAGGTCTCCCTCGTCGAGATAAGGATTCTTTATTATCTTCAGTTTTCGATTTGCTTCGTGCATCCATTCTCCCAGCGAATAATCTGTCTTCGGAAGCCCGCAAAGAAATGCATATAACCCTCTACGCCAAGCTAGGAAGCCCTCTTTCCTTATTACTCCTTCAACTTCGTCTGATGTGCAATAATCTTTATTGAGCATCTTAGAACAAAGAGTCCTCTCCAACCGTTCGAATCCCTTTTTGAGCTTTCCCTCATCAAAGAGAAACTTACTTTCACATACCCCTTCCGTTATTTCTCCCTGCCACGGTGACAATCCTCCTATATCCTGCCGCCCTTGGATTTTACTTACAAGATCCCTACCCCTTGCTAGCACCGCTACATTTGCGAAGGTCCAAGCAACATTCTTACTCTTACAGAATGATTGAAATCGCACTAACATCCCCGCATCTACTTCAACATCGTATTCCCATATCTCGGGAGATATCTCGCAGTCACGAACTTGCTCATTCTTAGCTACCGGTGGAGTCTTGAGCTGGGAAATTTCATGGAAAAAGTCGCATATTTTCTGCGAACTCCTCCAGCTCTCGTCGAGTAGAATCGAGTTTTTTTCCCACTGATTGTATTTTTCTTCAAGAAGTTCTGGCTTTGCGTCTCTCCACTCATATATCGCCTGCTCAGGATCTCCAATTAACATCATTTCACGAGTACCATTCTCCACAAGAATGTCCACCGCTCGCATCTCAACGTCCGATGTGTCCTGTGCTTCATCCATCATGATAAAGGGAAACCTGTATGCTATACCTCGCAACTTTGGGGTAACTTTCCAACACCTTCATTGCAAAGTAGTTGGCGTCGCACTGCGTTGCATATCCCGCCTTCACCACATCGATAACAAGAAAACGCAGATTGGCCAGGAAACCCGTCCACTGTTCCCAGTGCGCGAGAAATGCGACGCCTTAGGAAGAATGCAAAGCTGTGCCCCTGGGATGCTATTGAACAACTGAATCGTGTGCTCAATTCTGATGACATCATGGTCGCCGGGCCAAGGCCAAACGCCCCGCCAGAGCAACCTTACGATTCGTCTGAGCCGGCGATCGGCGGTTTTTCGACTTTTTCGAGAGCTTCGACCTGCCGGCGGCGGCCTTTTTGGTCAGTGCGGGCATAGATCGCAGTCGTTGTCGGGCTGCTATGCCCCGCTTTTGTACCCGTTCGACAAGCCCGACACGCCCCGATAAACTCCCGGCACGCTCCGCGCTGCGCGGAGTGCTTGCAGGGAGTTGACTGTACACGTAAGATCTGGCTCAATCATTAGTGACACAGATACTCCACTATCCTGGGTCTGGCGAAGTAAATCGATGAGCAAGGTGGCTAACGACCGGATTCGTTCGTCTCGCGGTGAGACAACGATCCCGTGTTTGTCAGGATAATAGGACGCGATCCCACCACCGTGCACTTTGAGGCATCTTCAAAATCTTGCCAGTTCCGCTGAAGCATGTTGAAGAGAAGCATTCAGAGCTTGCCACACGGTTGGGAGTCCACATCAATATTGGTCACATGATCCCGCTCGGGATTCGGCCACAAAACCTATCTGACCTACACGGGCGAATACTCAGCGTTGACATAAGTGACCACGGTGCTGGCCACTTTGCCGACCTTGCTCCAGGCCGCTACCATGGAATTCGCGAGTTTCAGGAATGGCCAGAGAGTACTCAAGATCGAGCCAAAGTTCGCCGAAGTCCTGAGGCTGACATCATCGGGCAGACTTGTAATGTCTCTCCATGAAAGCTGTGACTGCCGACAGGTTAAAACAAGCCCGGCGGCGGCATAAGAGGACGAGGTGTTAGCCAGGCGTTGAAACATATCTAATAGCGCGGATTTTAGAGCAAGTGCACAAAAATGAGAAAAACCGGTAGAAGCTCTGGATGAATCTGATAAAATACCTTATCAGAAGGTTTTGGGAATGTTACGAAGCGACCCATATGGGAAATTTAGGGGTGAGCGAATCATTATGGTTAAGCGAAGTGGATTTACCTTAATAGAGCTTTTGGTGGTAATCGCCATCATCGCAATACTGATGGCAATCCTGATGCCCGCACTGAATCGGGCCAGAGAGCAGGGCAGACGCGCGGTTTGCCTTAACCATATAAAGACACTGACACTTTGCTGGATTATGTATGCAGATGATAACGATGACAGGATTGTTAACGGCGAAGCCTATTGGGCCCCTACCGCCACCCCCGCTGCACCCGTGCCCACATCTGGTCCTCATAGGGGCGAGCGCTATTGGGTAGGCAACGATTGCGCCACTGGTTTCATGCAGGCAGAACAACGACCGCAAGACATACAAATACAAGCTATCCGACTCGGAGCGCTATTTACATACTGCAAAACCGAAAAGCTTTACCGGTGCCCGACCGGTATTCGTGGAGAGATGCGCACGTACTCCACAGGTTATGGTATGAATGGTTGTTTCGATGCAGTTGGAACTTATATTGGTAACGAGGGAGTGAGAGTGGGCAAGACGGTGTTGATATTTTGTAAACCAGCGCAAGGCTTTGCAGGGAGTAAGATTGACTGTAAAGCCCGGGCTGACAGGATTAGCCCAGGTCAGAAGCTTTTACAATTTGAGGCCCGAACACAAACTTAAGTATGACTATCTGTACATCCAGAGAAGGTCGTTGTTATTGAACGTGAATATATTGTTGCGAACCATTCCTGTAGTATTTAGTAGAAAGGGCTGGTAAAAGCTTCTGTCTTCCCTCACAGAAACATGAACGCTACCATGTGTATTTCAAAATGGTCCCGACCAATCAAGCGGAGGTGCAAGGCTTTTTGGCTAGGACCATTACGTCCTTTTAATATTTTGCACGTCCACTAACACAATCTTTTCTCGCAGCCATCGTCCCCAACGCCACCGCATCGAATATATTCTGATGGAAACGTTCCTGCCAGGCTCTGTCCTGGGTAAGGTAAACCTTGAGTTCCGGGACGCTCGACACTATGATTCCGGCATTGACAGGGTGTTACCCCGCATACAGTGTGTTATTCCTCGCTGCACCCCACGCTGTTGCTGGAAGTTTCTTCTGGCTCGACCTTCAGTGCTCTAAAGGCCTCTCTCGGCTTGCCGTATCCGAGGTACGACATCGGCGTTTCATTTACCTGAAGGGACGCATCGAAAGGTGACATTTGGCGCTCGGTCAAGTAATATTTAGCCTGAACTATAAGGTCATTCATCGACCCTATCACGCGCCGGTCGGTTGCTTTGGAGAACGATACTCTTGCCGTGTGAGGTGCTATCAGCCGCCGGAAAAGGAATTCACAGCCATCGTCAGTCATAAAGTCCCTCATAAAGCTAAGCGTACTCTGGATAAACTCGTTATCATCGGTAATCCCTCGACCGTACATTACCAAGCTATAGAGAGAAGCCGTGTTCGTAACGATGATGTACTGCGCACGGTCGGCAGTGAACAGATGGGCTGTCCAATCAATGTAAGGGTTGCGGTTGAGAGGTAGAAATTTTAAGCGAGCAATGCCGATTTTCTTGGCCAGTTTGTGCGTCAGACGAAATATCATTTCACATAAATCCAACATGTATTCGAGTGCATAATTGTGGTCTATTTTCGTAGAGAAGATAAGCTCCTGTTGTACACACTGTCAAACTCAGAGAACACTTTAACGTTGAATGTGAAACTCCCACTCATGCGGGCTTTCAATTCTTAAGGCGACCGCATCGAAAATACTTTGATGAAACCTCTACCGATAGCAAATATCGCTTTTCACAAACAAAGCTGTGCCATTTTGAAACAGCAACAATTTGACCATTGCTCATGAGGTAAGAAAACGCGAGCAGTTATGCCCTACCAATCTTTTTCAATTAACCTTTGTCTTTTTCTTAAGCCCTAATTTTGTTGCCTTACCCTGCACCGATTTTATACTTCGGCCCAGCTCCTCAGCTACCTGCCTTGTGGTTCTATTTTTAAAGATTTGCTTTAGAGTTTTCACGTCCTCTTTTGACCACGGCTTTCTATCTGATTTGACTTTCTTCTTAGCCATAAACGAGTCCTTTCAAGAATAAAACCTTCAAGTGACAAATCCTTTAAAGATGTTAACAGAGACAATTCTCAAAATCAACCCTTCTGCGCGCCACGCTCCTGAATAAGATTCCCACGAGCGACAGGTCTCCCGGTATTGACATACAGAGCAAACCGTATGTCTTCGTCAGAGCTGAGATAATTGCTCTGGTTGAGTTTTAGCATACCACCCAGGATGAAGACACGGAGGTTCTTCTTTTGGTTATTCAGGCCGTTGTGATCAATGTGGTCGACAACCAGATGGTCCGGGGCGTCGGTGATCTGGCGGTGCATTTTTATGCATCGTCCCACTTCCCGCTGACGGCAAACATTAAAGGCAATTACGAAGACGAAGAATTTCTCAATTCTCAGCTGAATCTCAATCTCGAACTAGGGTGTAAAGTGTAGTTTTGTGGTGATGGTATTCTCTCAGACCTTCGATTTTAGCCACTGGAGAACTGCCCAAGTCGCGCCCAAATCTTCCTTGTTGTAGGTCAGAATCTCATCTATAACCTGTGTCCGCTGCTGCTCATCTTGCATTTCGGTTGCCTCGATATATTTAGCCATTGCCCAATCTCCACCGTATTCCTCTTGCGTACGCTGGAAACCTATGTACCGCTCGATAACCTTCAGACTGTAGCTAGGCAAAGGTAACGCTATCGATTTCTGTGTGATAGGTAATAGGTCAAGGAGGTTTACTTTTACCCTACCAGCAACACCGTCAGCATCGCCAAAGCGTTCAATGTACATGTCAAGGCGTACGCGTTCGTAATGATGCCAATGGACAAAAGGCACGTCTCCGTAACTCTTAAAGATATCATTAGCCTTCAGCAAAAACCCTTCCCACCCTTGTCGGTCCCCGTCTACACCAAAACCCGCGGTAGCAGATAGGTATTCGCTCGGTTTCTCCCCAAAAATCTGCATGCCCCAAAGATAGATTTTCTCCATCTCGTCGAGATGAGGCGGTAATCCCTCCAAATCAAACATCACATAGTTAGAACTGTGAGGAACTTCCGGTGTCTGGATAAGAATCTCTTTCCCAGAGTGTATTGCACGTGCCATTCTGATTATTGAGCCGGCCTGTTTCCCAACACGCCGCGTTTTCTGACCCCAAGGCCGCTCGAATTCAGCTAACCGTTCCTCATCAAAAGTTGACAAAAATTCGTCTATTGTTACTATGCCCTGTTCTCGAAGAGCACACGCCAGTCCCTGGTCTACTCCAGCAACGATTGCCACATCTCGATTTTTCTCGGCTCGCGGCCAACAGTAATTGTAAAACCCGCAGCCGTTGCACTTGGACCACCCTACCGGACTATAAGGCTCGGCTGTTGCCTTTTTGTAGCCCACGAGTTCATCCAAAAACTCCAGAGCAGCAAATCCCTTATCGTAAAGAACATTAACAATGTCGCCTGTTCCGCTATGAACCTGCAGTCCAGCGGGCGGCAAACCAAAGGTTTGCTCGTACAACCAACCATAAAGTCCCATTTGGAGAAGTATCTCAGCGTGGTCTTTTTCGTTAATCCTGCGGGACATTTTAGAATCACGAATAATAAAAGCCCTATTGCCCTGAGCAATCAGAAAGTCAGGCTCTCCAGATATCTCACAATCCATCCCGCCGATGACCGCGTTCTTCCTCAATAGCCCGTGATAGATAACGGGAGCTGCCTTCTGCATTTCTTGTTTAGTATGGATAAGTCTGTCTTCTGGTGTCCCTGAACCAAGGTCTGTTACGGAAGGAAATGTTGCAAGATGCGTTTTCTCGTGAACCAGTCCTAGACGCTCTATGACCTGCTCATATGGCCCCGGAGGAGCCTCCTCGATGCCCCTTTGCCTCAGGGTGATTCGCAAACCACACTTAGATGGTCGGAAGTACGTGTAAATATCAGACGCCGTGAGCTTCATAGCATTCTCCACTACAAATTGCTTCTGATTCCATATGGTCCGTAACGATTCTACCCTGTTGTTAGGTGATGAGTGACCAACGTCAATTATAAATTCCCTCCCCGTTGCCTCAGCTATGAATGTTACTATAACCAGAACCCATAAGCAGGTCAACGCCTCGGGGGTAAGCCCGCCCCCATGGGGGCGGCGAAAAATCGTGAAAGCGATTCGGCACCTTTCGAAAAACATCCCCCCGTTAAACGTATGGGCCTCAACTGCATAGCGCGCCGCCAGCACCGACGACTCCAATTTCCGCTGTCTCGGCCTTTTCGTTCATACAGGTATACACAAGCTTTCTTGCCATTATCTCTCGCCATTGCCGGACGCGACGCTGGAGTGTCCTGAGCTGACCGTCGGGGAACCGCCCGGGGTACTCGCGCTGGAGGCGATAGAACAATGCCTTTGCTGTAGCATCGGGGTCATGCTGTAGCCAACGAAGTACATCATACCAGACCGCCTCGAATGGGTCTTTTCTGGTCCGCCAATGACGGGGCTTCGTGGATTGAGCCCGATGTGTTGGTCGTACCTCTCCGGCCTGCCATAATCGGGGCAACTGGGCCAAGAATTGATCGAGACTCTCGCGTCCGGGTCCTTGCAGGGAGCCGTCGGTAGATACCAGGGCAGCCAAAGCAGCCTGGCCTTCCCGAATGCGATGCAGCAACTCTACAGGATCAAGCTCTGAACGCTGCAATCGTAGTCTTTCCTTGATTTGGTCCTCCACCGCTGGATGCCTCAGTAGCCGATCACAAGGTGTCGCAGGCTGGTCGTAGGACCGTCTCACCCTGGCTCCATCCCGCATCTTCTTGCGTAATTTGAATGATGGCTGAAAGCAATTCACATAGAGGCGAGCGGCCTGGTAAAGATGAGCAAGGGCTTGGCCAGCAACAACTCCCGAGAATCTTTCGTGCCCCACCATTCGTCGAACCACAGCGCCATTCTTCTGTTCTACCCATGCCTGGTCATTTTTATGATATGGCCGGGACCGTGTGAACTCAATGTGACGCCTTTCGCAGAATGTCCAAAGCGTATCGTTTATGAACGCGCCGTCATTATCTGAATCGATGCCAAGCACCGGAAATGGAATCTGTTGAACAAGTGCCTCAAGCCCCTCGACAACAAGGTACTGTTCTCTGGCGAGAAGTGGCATCAATTCGGTCCAACCGGAGCTGACATCAGTTGCCACGAGAGTCTGGATGAAAGATCCAGCCATCAACCCTCCACAGTGAGCAACGAAATCAATTTCAAAGTAACCAGGATTTGGACCATCCCAATCCGCAAATGTACGAACCGGAACCTGCTTACTGACTCTTGGAGACTTGCGTCTTTTTCTGCGCGATTGTGACCGATTACGGATAGGCGATAACAAGCGATCAATAGTTGCCGCACTGGCCTTAAGCAGTCGCTTGCGAACTTCCGAATCGAGATTTAAATGACCGTGATGTTCCATCGCATTAACCAGATCGGGCAAAACCGCCTTTAACCGCTTGCCGCAGATCCGGTCCGCAGCCTCCCACGTCACAATAAGAGCTTCCTTCACTGCCTCATCGTAGATCCGCCGACTGTGGTAAACACCACATGAAAGCATCTGCATATGGCCATTGTCTCCTTCGCTGCTAAGAAGACGAATCGCATGCTTACGGTGATACCCGCTCACAGCAACCAGCTCATTAAGAATGAGGGTCTTTGCCATTTTCGAGGAATCATGGTACCGGCGCCCCAGAACTCTAATCAGTTCCCCTCTTGTCTGCGTACTGATTCTCTTGTCCATCGTATACCTCCAGTTTTCGGTAACATTCTAATGAGGCAACGATCGGACTTCGGTAACAAAAATTATGAGTCAATGCGGAGGGAATTTATAATTGACGTTGGTCAAGGTATCCTAAAACGGGTAATCGCGTTGACATGGGGATTGAAACTGGAAAGGTGTTCTGGTAGAATGAGAGTCCAGATATGCAAGTACATCATCTTTAGGGCATAGATGTGGAGTATCACGCGATGGTACCTAGAAAGGCAGTATTACCAGTAGGAGGATGGGGGACACGTTTTTTGCCTGCTACAAAAGCTGTTCCCAAGGCAATGTTTCCGATCATGAACAAACCTATCATACACTATATTGTGGATGAGGCCATCGCGGCGGGAATTAAACAAATCATCTTCGTCATCACACCAAATAACCGAGCGATTGAAGAGTACTTCAGTCCTCGTTTGGATTTGGAGATATTCCTTGAACAAAGAAATAAGAGAGATTCTATTGATGAACTGCGCAAGATCTGCAATCTGGTGTGTTTTTCAACGACTCCTGCAAGGCCAAGAGGACAGTTGCAAGGCCTGGGCATTGGAGTACTGAATGCCAAACTGCTTGTGGGGCAGGAACCATTCGTCGTACTTTTACCGAATGACATCCTTGAAACAAAAATCCCTTGCATGGAATCTCTCATGGGAATCTACTGTGCGCTCAAATGCCCTGTGCTGGCAGTTCATCGGGTGCATTTGGACCGTCTGTGCACGTATGGCAATGTGGGTGTCAAATCGTTGGATGAGGTAACGTTAAGCAACCTGCCCGAAGGGCCATACATACGCGAGCGGGTCTGGGAAGTAACGAAGTTGATTCAAAAACCCGACCCCAGAAAACAGGAGCATCTGTCTGATCTTGCTATCGTTGGCCGGTTCATTCTGCCTGCAGACATTTTCCCGATACTTGAGAATGTACCGCCTGGGTACGAAGGCGAAGTTCAGTTGATTGACGCGCTGGAAGAATTGCGCCAAAACGGTCAGAGAATATATGCCTACGAGTTCGAGGGACGGTACTTTGATACCCGGAGTGAGCTTGGTTATGTCGAAGCTGTCTTGAACGAAGCAGCTAAACGGCCAGATGTGTGGAAGGCAATCTATGGGATGGTTTTGTCTCGTGGTGGTTAGGTGCAGTCCAAGGCACGATAAGTCTGATGTCTGTTCACCCGACTAACATATGATGTACTGAACGATGACTGATGTTTTCGAAAAAATGGTCCAGTCGATACTCGCAGCGGGCCAGATTGATTTGAAGGCTCGGTGCAAACAGGAGACGGAGGAAGAGGTCTTCAGGCTGATTCTTGGTTTCTCTGCTGACTTTGCCAAGCCTGAGGATATTATAGAACTGTTTGGGGAGAGCTACTTTCCCGGGACGTTTGCCATTGGTGAGATTGACCGACATTCTGAATTCCTCTGCCAAGAAACGAATATCGGTTACGATCCTTGGGTGAGAAGGGAGATTCGTCGCGATATCGAGGCGATGAGGCAGGTAAGCGGATTAATCGTTGACAGTTCGTTAATCTCTAACGTTGAAGACGATGTCTTGCAACTGTTGTGTCACGAAGTCATGGGTAACAAACGCTTGTGTGATCTGATTGCCTTGCAGGAGTACACGGATATTTTTCGCAGGTTGATTTTGGCTCTGCTCTTGGGAAATCCGGAACTTGAAGTCAATACATACCGAGAACTCAACGAGGTGGGCGGTGCCATCTCGCTTGCAATCCTTCCTAAATTGGACAATCTGCGGTTACACGAGTTGCTGAAGATGTCCCTAGCTGCTGGGCTCATTGGTCTGAACCTGAAGACCTCTGCCTCGGCTACTTCAAAAATCCACCAGTCGGGGATTATTCCCTTGAGTCTTCACGAGTGCATAGATCAACAGTTAGCACGTGTCTACGAGCAGCTACAGAGGAAGACGCAGGAAGAGATGGCTATTGACTATTGGGAGGATTATGAGAAGCATGTCTTGCAGACTCAGCCGAAGAATCTTGTCGTCTTCACGGACGACTACATCGAGACTATATTCGATCTAAAACTCGTCGAGCGACAGCTATACCATAATCCGAACCTCACAGTGTGCGTGATACCTAGGGCACGGCGGTACGGTAATGATGCCAGTTATGAGGATGTGGTCCGGCTTCTTGAAGAACCGGTTTTCAGAACCCTGAAGTTGCAGAACAGTCAGGGTCGATTGAAAGTCTCACCGGATGGGCCGAGGTTAGGCACGGTCAACGGTCTGAGGATATCACAAGGTGTAGCTGACCAACTGAAACGGTGTGATGCTCTCTTTGTCAAAGGCGCCCGGGCTTATGAGATGTTGCAAGGAGTCGGAAAACCTGCGTACTTCGGATTTGCAGTTTGTCGCGAGATTAGCGAGGCCGTAACGGGGATCAACGCTGAAACGGGCGCTCTTGTCTTCATTCGTCAGCATCCATTTCAGCGTACCTTTTCTGGGTTTCGGATGCGGCGAAGTCGGCCCCACGAGTTTCGAACTGGCCGACGTTCTTTCCTTTGCCAGATCACGTCAAGAGACCTATACGAGGAGGATCTGCTTCCTTCTTTCTATCATAATCTGTGCAAAGATGGCTACGATGCTCTCCGAGAACGGACTGTCCAGACCGATCGCTTTCTTGACGATCTGGACCGAGACCTACGTCGTGGACTGACGCTGATTGTCCGCCCGTCATATCAAGTGACGCGACAACTCGTAGCGATTAACGAACGCTTACGTGCGTTAGCGCCGCGCCATTTCTACTACGATGCCCTGCGTTTTCACTTCACAATTATCTCGCTTATCACTGCCTGCGAAGCCTTTGACTTAGACAGAATCCCACTAGAGCTGTACGAGCGCACAATCCGAGAAGTGCTGATTGCCTTCCCACCGTTTGTGGTGGAGTTTATAGGAGTGGGACCCACGCGAAACAGTGTTATCGCGAAAGGTTTTCCGATGGGTGGCATTTCGGAGGCCATCCGTGATGCTCTGCGCGATCGACTTCGGGCTGCGGGACTGGGGCGAGGTGTCGACGAACGGTATCGCAGCCGGGGTGCGCACATCACCCTGGGTAGGTTGAAAGTTGTGGAGGACTTCAGTCCGATGATTGCCTGTCTTGAGGAACTCTGCAGTGCTCGATTGGGTCGGATGCGTGTGCAGCAGGCCCAACTGGTCGTGAACGATTTCTACATGTCTCCAGACAAGGTGAAGGTTATCTCAGAAATTGCGCTGGTTGCAAAGTAGGCGCCGACTCTGATGAGAAGATCACAGATGGTAACGGAAATCTACTCTAATAGAACTGTTTTTGTCAGCTACGCTATCAATGATCAGGGACGGCATTGCTGGTTAGAGCGACTCAAACTACAGCTTGAACCATTACTGCATAAATATCAGTTCGATCTTTGGGACGATGGAAAGATCGAGCTTGGCAAGAATTGGTTGCACGAGATCGAGAAAGCGCTTGACCGCGCAGCAGTGGCTGTGCTTCTTGTAGGTCCAGCGTTCCTCGGGTCCAAGTTCATTACCGAGATAGAACTTCCCAGACTCCTAAGACGTGGGCAAGAGGAGGGCATGGCGCTCCTCATTTTAACCACAAACCACTGCAATTTCCAAGAGTCGGACCTTGCCAGTTTCCAAGCATTCAAAGAGAAGAACAAACCGCTCATACCCCTTGAGGCGCTTGAACCTCCCGATCAAAACAGGCTTCTTCAAGCCTTCAGTATAGCCATTAAGGAAGCCGTAGAAAAGCAGACACCACATCGCTCCGAGGACGTGTGCAAGAGAACGCCAGTAGTTCAAAGGCCATCACTACTCGACCCAGTTGTGTCGCCTGAAGGGCTTCGCCACAACCTTCCGGTGAAACCAATTCACGTGATCGGGCGGGATCGAGAACGGAAGGCTCTTCTTGCCGCATTGGAGGAACAGGACAAGCCAGTGATTTTATTGTCCGGTTTTGGTGGTGTAGGTAAGAGCACCGTGGCGAAGGTAGTTGCTTGGAACTGCGTCGAGCGCAAGCAACCCTTCAACTTCATCGCATGGATAGATGTCCGACAATATGGCCAAGATGTGCATGCTGAGCCTATCACTTTTGGTTTTGTACTTGATAGCATTGCAAAGGTCGCGAACCCCGTTAGCGAAATCACTGCTATCGGCGATATGGAGATCAAAGCTAACCGTGTACGCGAACTACTTGGAACGACCCGTTCGCTATTGATCCTCGATAACTACGAAAGTTTATTGGCGAAGCCATCAGAGGAGGAAAGGGTTGCGCGTTTTGTCAATTCCCTGCCAATCGGTCCTTCGGGTGGTGAACATTCTCCATTCATCCGAGTCCTGATAACGACTCGCGTTGTGTCTCCAACGTTAGCCGGTCTTCCCATTTACAATAAGAGACTCGAAAGTCTTCCGTTCAGAGACTCGCTGAGGATGATGAAGTCGCAGCCGGATGCTCCTGGTCTTACTCAGCAACAATGGAGATGCGTTTGGAAGATTCTTCAGGGGCTGCCAAAATACATGCAGATTGCGGTCGAGCAGCTAAAAGTAATGACCTTTTCAGACTGGGAAACTAGGGCCACAGAAATCAGATGGCGACCCAATAAACCAGATGACTTTTTCTTTGATCTATTCGACTTTTCTTGGCGCAACCCAGTGATGATTACGGAGGATTTGAAGCACATTCTTATGGCGATGACCTACTTCGTAGGACACGCTTTGCCAAACGAACTGCGAAGAACAAGCGGACTTCAGAGAGATAGATTCCGGAATGCACTGCCCGTTCTCTATAACGCTTCTTATATTGAAGTCTCTCGTGAACGATTCGGGAATGAGTACTATACATTACATCCTTTAATGCATGCCTTTTGTCGAGCTGCCTTGAAGAGCGAGGAGTTCCGCGGTTTTCGCGAGGGATGTAGTATCCGATTCGTGGAATGCTTCCTGGAATTTGCAAGGGACGCTTACGAAAAAAACGCACTGGATTTACTTGATGAGGAGTACAAGAATATCGTTGCAGCAGCTAGAGTTGGTGCACAGCTTGGATCATGGGACGATGTAATTGACTTTCGAAAATACACAGCCGAGTTTATGCGGTCCCGAGGTTACTGGGTTGAGTATAAAGAAATCACCGAACTTGCAGTCAAAGCGTGTCGCGCGTCAGGCAAGGAAGAGCTCTTAGCAGAATGTCTGGTGAGAGACTTAGCGTGGTACTGCTTGCGGCTCGAAGATGTCCAAACCGTGCGCAAGTTTGTGAATAAAGGCCTATATCTATTTAAGAAACATCGCAATCGGCCGGGCATAGCACAAGCGAAGCGGCATTTGGGGAAGGCGTTTTTGCTGGATGGACTTGATGAGCGATATGAACCTAACAAATCGGCAATAAGAAATTTTGCCCGAGCGGAGAGATATTACAAAGAAAGCTTGGACATTCGACAACAGTTGCAGGAGGAAAGGGGGGACCAGCGTCTGGCTATTGCAGACTTGAAACTGGATTTCGGCCGTCTGTACTGGTTGTGGGGCATGAAGTTTGAGCAGGACGGCCGATCTCAGCAGGATACAATCTTACTGGACAAGGCCTTAGAGAAGTACAAGGAGGCCAATAGAATAAGTGAAGAGGCAAGGCGTGAATTTGAGCGGATGTCTCTAAGCGAGGGAGTGGCTAAAGCGAGGATAAGCAAAGCATGGGGTAATCTGGGAAATGCCACCAAAGAAATCGCGTCGTACATGGCGAGGAACAATGAGTGGGATCGCGCCAAGCGATATGCATCAGCAGCTGAACAGTGTTATATCAAGAATCTGTCTCTTGGCGAAGAGATCTTGAAGAAGGATGAAATCGCCCATGCTCTCGCTGGCTTGGCCGAGGTATATCGTCTTATGAGCAATTGGACGGATTCCTACATGGAAAAGGGCACGAAGAGAGTTTTTCTGGAGAAAGCGGAGAGAAACGCCCGGAGAGCACACAGGTTATACGAAGAATTGGTTGGCCCTAGAGAGCAAATGGAAGAGAAGCCTGGTATACCCAGTAAGAGAACCCGAGACGAGGTACGCACAGAGCGACTCATCGACGAGATTAGTCAACTGCTGACGGTATTGCCAGACCATCGTTTGTCGAATTCTTCTGAATTGAGTAATTCAGCAGACATCATCTTTGGGCACCCTCACTCGAGCGGCCACATCAAAGATGATGGCACTCAACGATAGCTTTCAAAACAACCTGTTTTTTTCGCTGACGCTCTAAAAGCATCCAGTTAAGCGGTCGTCATCGTTCTCTGCTGAGTACCCCATAGTACTGTTTGCCCTATCATCGGTGGCAACACTGCCATTTGTATGATAATCTCCCTGGCGTGTCTCTGAATCAAGGAACGCCTTATCCTCCCTCATTAAGCCCAACCAACGTCTTGATTGCCGCTTTGTCGTACTCTGGTAACTTCGGCCGAACCGCAACAATTAAGAGAACACAAAAAGATGTGTATCTAAAAGATTCAGAACTCACACCATTTCCGAACCTTTCAAGGCCAGCCTCAAAAGCACCGTGTCCAGAGAGTTTGCCACGTAAAAGGCTCAGTCTCGTGTAATATATTTTTCTTCGAGAGGAATTGTATGCACCCTGACGAGGCCTCACTGTGAATTAATCCGACATAATTGAGAACGGCATAAGGCAAAGGTGATTTGTCACCTCATATTTACTTAAGTTTTACTATTCCGCTTGACTTTATTTGAATATCGTATCCACGGAATAAGGTGTTCACATAGAGTGGGTAAGTCTGTTTTGTGTTCTTATGAACAAATGAGGCTCAAATGAGTTTTCACCAACATCCTTTGGGGCGGGATCGGAACGTTATGTGGGTAAATTTAGCAGTTCTTCTTTTAACTCCTTATCTAGTATCTGAGATATCTGCTAAGCCTTCGGAAGATGTGATGACCGGGAACGAATTTCCAATTACGGGGGCAGAGTTCTATCGACGCAGTCAATTTGATGCGGGTGAAATACGAATCTTCTTGAAGCACACCGGCAAACAGCCTATGTCAATCAGCGAACTCAAGGTCAGTAGATACGTTGCTGGCAAGGATGAAAAATCAGCCGAACAGTGTGAAGTCATAGACTATTTGTACTCAAAATTATCGCCGCCGATTCTGATGCCCGGCCAGAATGGAGAACTTCTGGTTAAACTTCTTAATACTCCACCGGATAATAGCGTGCTTAGATGCACCGTTTGTGGCAATATGGGTGGTACTTGGAAGACATCAATCCCCACACAGCAGGCAACTCTCTGGATTCCATATATCGGTTTCTCTGAAGATCTCAGCAAAGTTTACGTGTATGTCCAGAACAGCACACAAATGCCCTTGACCATCCGGCTTCTGGAGGTGGCAGGGATTAATGCTAGCGATAGCTGCCTATCAATAAATAATAATCTGCCTCCCGGTGACAAAGGTTGTCTGGTTTTTAAGATGCCGGTCCCGCTCACTCTGGGAGAGCATGTCCACATAGTTGTTTCTGCAGAATCAGGTGACCAAGAATTGCTAACACATAGAATAGTAAGGGCGGTCAATAAGTTCCCCCTACTGCCAGAGACCGGTTTTCCCCACCCCAAGTTGGGATTAGATTCCGACAGTCTCTTTGTTCAGACCATGAGTTGTCCTGCCCACGACCATGGTACCCACGAAGAGGCAGCCAGAAAATTCTTAGATGACTACTATCGCAGATTTTCACAAAACCCTTATCTTCTAATACAGATGTGGATTTGTCGCGCCGATAGACCTCGTGCATGGTATAAATTTGCTGCTCTGCCAGATGCCGCTGTTATGAATCCTATTCTCTTGACATCTTCTGCACATGAATCTGACACCAAGGCTTCTGAGCAGTATCATCCATTCCTCTGGCTTGCCACTACTGCGAAAAGGGCAACAGAACCAAATAGATATTTTGCCTGTATTCCTGTTAATCCGGAGGATGGTGTTTTTTTACACGGCAGCCACACGCCCGATGAGATAAAGTTCCTGGTTTATTGCGCAATTGCTGCTGGTGCCAAAGGGATAATATATCGAGGAACACCTTCATCTGACCCATTGAATCAGGATGCTTTCGTGTGGTTAAACAGGGAATTGCAACAACTTAAACCATTGTTAGTGATAGCAGAGCCCGTTGACTGGGCATCAACAGCCGATGACAATTATACAGCAAGGAGCTTGCTATGTGGTAATGAAGCTATATTGGTAATAGTCTTTGACCGCCGATATTTCAGTGAGCAGCAGGACCACAGATTCCGCACACCTGCATTCGCAAAAAGCGCGAGACCCGTGAAAATTCAGGTAGGAATTCCTGAAGGCTTCACAGTTTCTCAGGTGAATTCAATGTATAGCCCACTTCTAAAGGAACTTTGGAGCTGCCGTGGGAGCCAGCTGGATTTTACAGCGAATATGGTTGATTCGGTTCAGGTGTATAAAGTGATTCTCAGGCGAGAAAATCCACACCAAGTTTGGGAGAAATAACACAGCCATGCAAAAACCAGGATACATCTCTAAAATTTTTATACCGATTCTGATGTCAATTTATTCTTGCCAGAATAGCTATTGTGGGGTGCAAGTAAACCAGAGCAACATGTATCTTGAATTTGAGCGATTAGTGCAGGACAAGGAAAACGCCAAAGCGATAGAAATCGGACGCGATTTATTTGAAAAACTTGTTTCTGCGCATACTGAGAATCCAAGTCTGCGTGATCTGCAAAGAAGACTGCAAGTTGCCGATACCCTTGCTGAGTTAATAACTAAAGGTCTCGAATCCAGACAAAAAAAGTCACTTCATGACATTGTCAGCCTTGATATACTGCCGGAGTTGCCTCCTATCAGAAAGCATGAAGAGGAATCTGAATATCTTCTTCCCCCTGCTCAGCAGTTATATTGGACCTATCTCGAACCCTTTTCTGATGAACTTAACATCCAAGGATTGTCGGCCACAGAAGCAAAATTTCTGTGGAAATATTACGATTTTAGGATGTTATTTTGGATCGAGGAAGTGGCTAACATTACCTCGCAGGTGATCATCACCAATCCCGAATTATCGGATTTATCATATTATCGTGTGGTGTTACCATTGTTATATTTGTCCGAACAAGCCCACACCTGGGATGAGCCCGCCTTTTTGTCCGCTCTGATAGGCTCTGACAATCTTGATCTCATGTCAGATTTCTGCCTTTTGCAGGTGGAAAGGCCGAACACAGCCAGAGCAATAGCCAAATATAAAGCCAAATCAGAAGGAAGAAGCTTTTCTACGGTTGACTGGAGTCTTGCAGCAAGTGCAAAGTGCGTTGAAAACCACCGGCCGGATCTGGCTGAGAAATTATTGAGCGCAGCTCTTGATGACCTTAGCGACAAGGACAAAGTGGTCGAACTGAAATTGAAGGTCGCGGAGAATTATGGCAGATGCGGCGACAATATGACAGCTGCAGAAAAATGCAGACAGATTGCCAAAGATTTTCCGGACAGTTCACTTTGCGGCAAAGCAATGTACTCTTATTTTGTATACCTGGCAAAACAGTCCAAAGTAGAGCAAATTTTGGCGGAAATTGACTCGTCATTGCAGTCACCTCGATGTCAAGGATACTTGCCGCAATTGTTCTACCTTAAATGGTGGGCGCTACTCAAAACGGATCAAGAGGTGCTTGCAAATCAGATTGGCCAAAAATTGGTCGAGGACTATGGGTCCGATCCCTGTGTCGCACCAGTGCTATTGGCCCAGGCGACTGACGCCCTTTCAAACCAGCATTATGAGGAATGTCGGAAGTTGCTCGTCCAGCTTATAAGGAATTTCCCGCAAACAAATTCCGCGGAGCAAGCTCGAAAAATCCTGCCTCGTCTTGAAAATAAATAAGCTGCATTAACGTATATCTATCGAAAAAAATATCTGTCATTCAGTTCAGCAATCAAAAAAACATGCCTAAAATACCGGTTAAGTACCGTAGGATTTACAATTCTTTTACTTCATTTGAGGTGATTTGTGCGTTATCTATTCTGCTATTAGTCTTAGAGGATATCTCAAACTACACAAGTTGAAATAAGAAGAATTTTAGTTGCGTTTCTTCTGAAGGAACAAGTTATGTATTCTCTGGCTCACGCACTTCAGAACGTTATTTCAATTCTGATGGAGTTTTCGGGAAACCTGGGTCAAGAGATTATGAGCTATATTGATCCGAATACTATGCACCATGTTTTCACCTTTCTTGGCCCCATATTAGCGTTTTTCATCGCAGTGGCAGGTGTGCTTATTTCAGCTGTTTTATTTCTTCGCTATCACCTCGTTGCCTGGTTCAGAAAAGCACGTGGCGCGAAACTGGTGACAATGTTCTTGGTGCTTGTATTAATAACGACTGGCGCTATGGTATTTGTTTATAAACTCATTTTATACGTTATAGCGCACTGAAATCAGAGAATTGTGCTTTTGTAAAGCTCGGTTGCTAAAAAGTGGCAGTTACGCGTAGAAAATTCCTGAAACGAGCGACGGCTAGTGCTACGGCTATCGGCCTGTACAGCTTCTTAAATACACTTGGCGGTTCCAAAAGGATGAATAATACAAAGACAAAGCAAACTTGTGAGCGTTGCATTATTTTAGGAATGGATGGATTGGATCCAGAGATAGTGACTCAAATGATGAAAGATGGTAAGCTTCCAAATTTTGCCAGGCTTGCAAATGAAGGGACATTTGCGCCATTAAGTACGAGCAATCCTACTATGAGCCCTGTAGCCTGGTCGGATATAGCTACAGGCGCGGGGCCCGAATGTCACGGAATCTTCGATTTTTTGCATAGGGATCCGAAGGACTATATGCCTTACATTTCCCTGAGAAAAAGTTCTGCGAGCATATTCGGGACTACATATAAAAAGGCTCGTCAATGCGATGGCTTCTGGAGGTACACCAGTGATGCAGGAATACCTACGACAGTTATACGCTGGCCTGTTACGTTCCCTGCAGAAAAGGTGACCGGCAGGTTTCTATCAGGACTGGGCGTGCCCGATCTCTTGGGAAGCGAAGGACAATACCTTTACTACACGACAGAGATAAGTTCGAAAAATGATCCAAGCCCTGACAATGTAGTTCATGTAGCTTGGGAAGAGGGAACGACTATCAGGACATTCTTAGAGGGACCCATGATAGGCCGCCGCCATGCGGAACTGGCTTTGACCGTGAAGAGGAAAAATTCAAACGGCGTGACTATAGATCTGGCAGACGCACCGATTATCGAGGCACATTGCGGTCGGTGGACGCCGTGGATAAAAATAGCATTTAGGGTTGGGCTTCAGTACGTTCACGGGATGGTAAAGTTCGTACTGCTTGAGTCTGAACCCGATTTGAAGCTGTTTGTGTACCCGATTAACATTGACCCGGCCAAACAAGCTTTTTCGATAACCTATCCCGTAGATTTTGGGAAACGGTTGGCAGATACCATAGGAACCTTTCATACACTGGGAATGCCGGAAATGGTGCACCCTCTCAGCCACAAACGGTACGGGTTCCCTGAGTTTCTGTCTCAGATTGAAACTATCTCAAATGAGCGAACGGAGATGTTTTTGGATGAATTGGACCGCTTTAAAAAAGGCTTACTGGCTTTTGTTTTCGATCATACCGACCGCGTGCAGCATGCCTTCTGGGCTACGAGGGACCCACAGCATCCAGCTTATAATGAAAAGGAGGCCAAACAGTACCGCAATGTGATTAACGAGATGTACCAGCAGATGGATAATATTCTCGGCAAGGCTCTTAAAAGAGTAGATAATAAGACCGTCCTTTTCGTCGTATCAGATCACGGTTTTGCCAGCTTCAGACATCAGGTGCATCTTAATCGCTGGCTGATTAAAAATGGATATATGCATTTGAAAGAATCTGACGAAAGAGAAGGTTCCGGATTATTTCGAGATGTAGACTGGCAGAAGACCAAGGCTTACGCTGTTGGATTTGCGAGTATATACGTAAACTTGGCTGGCCGTGAGGGCAGCGGCATTGTCAAACAGGGCTCCGAATATGATGAACTCTGTAAAGTGGTCGCTGCAAGACTCGAACAGTTTATAGATCCTGACAGTGGGTACCCGGTTGTTCATAGAGTCTACCGCAGCAGTCAAATCTATAATGGTGGCCAATTGACGGATGAAGGCCCCGATCTACTGGTTGGGCTAAAGCCTGGATATCGCTTTAGTTGGCAAACGGCTCTTGGGGCATCGCCAACGAGGTTGATCGAAGATAATACCTCCCGGTGGTCCGGAGACCATATTTTTGATCCAACTTTCATGTCGGGTATTTTTCTAAGCAATATGAGAATCAATGTAAAGATGCCTCGGGGTATTGATGTCGCAGCGACAATCCTGGATTGCCTCGGCTTGACCCAGCCGGAGCATATGACCGGAAAGAGCCTTTTGAACAGGACTTGATTTTCTATCTGATATCAACTGGCATAGCGGTTCACGTCCATGGTAAGGCCGTTTACGTATCAGCGGCATGTAAGGTTTTTCTTGGTCCTTTAGAAGTTTGTATGGATAAACCGTGCTCAGGGACATTGCATTTAGCCATTGTGGGAAGCAGTTTTGTTTGTGTCTCTGCCCTCAATGTGGGATCGCGATATGACCAATAAATGCAGCGAAGGCCAATAGCAACATTATGCACGCACGAATCAAGGTGGAATAACCGATCATTCCTGCATTGGACGCCCCAAAGCAACCGCAGCTGATCTCAAGGCCTCGATATAGGGCTGAAGCCAGCACGAACGTGAACATGGCTGCCATCCCAATGCTGGCTAATAATGCGCCACTAATAAAAATTCCGCCAATCAAACACACGCCAACCAGTAATTCCAGCCATGGAAGCACCATTGCTACCAGGATTCCGAGCTTAGGGCCAACGAGTTCGTAGCTATATACGCTGGCAAGAAAATCATAAGGCTGACGAATCTTCGGCAAACCGCCGTAAATGAACATGCATCCGAGTGCTAATCCCACAATCAGCCTAAAGCCGGGCACACATCTTTGTCGCATTATTCGTATCATTGCTTTGCGTTTCATGATGATGCTTCCTTTGTCTTACCATTTTTTTCCACCCATTCGGCCCAACCGCCTTTGAATATGGAGACATTGGAAAAGGCGTCATCTATAAGCTTAATTGCTACCTTCTCAGCGAACTTGCAGGAGGCACTTTGACAATAGAGCACGATGCGGGCATCTTTAAGAATATCAGCCGTGGCTTTCTGACGTTCTACATCATTAGCATCCACCGGCACACTGATTGCTCCTTCAAGGTGTCCTGCCTTGTAATCGCGGGCTAATCTGGCGTCGATAAAGACGGTATTGGTGTCGAGCAACTTATGAACCTTTCTCTCGCTTATCTTCGGGACGAAGTTGCCTAAGTGAGCTTGTTGGATTGATGCTGTGGCGTTTGCATTAGCTAGTAGACCTTCGTCATTGGCGAAATGGTACATCATTCCACATAATAAGGCTGCAATGCCAAGTGCTGCGCCCTGTGCTGCCGATAGGCCCAGTAACTTACGTCGGGAGTTGAGAATTGTCTCCGGCAGCCACCGTCTTGCCCCGTGCAGCACCACAATAATTACTATAGCAACAACCGCATACACAATGAACTGTTTCCTTGCAGGTGCAAAGACAGAACCAAGGTCAATCGGCTCAGCCGATACTATCAAACCGTTGCCGTCCCAGCGGGGTGCCAAATCCGGAAACGGCACCGACTTAATCAGTTCAGGTGGATTGAATAACTTGGCTTTAGCATTTTTCGTTCCTAAAAATAATTCGTAGTGGTCGTACCGTTCGGATCCGATTTCAGATTTGACGTGTAATATAACATGATGTGGGCAATTCTTAAGGTCAAGGCTGCTCAGCTTTTGCACCGGCGTTACGTGCAATCCATTATCGCGCGCTGCCTTTTCCAACTCCGACAATGTACTTCCCCTTTGCGAGCCGATATACTTCGTTTTGAGAAGATCAGTAATATTAACTTTCTTGCCTGTGCTTTTGATTGCAGCGTAAACACAGTAGATTCCGCAGAATGGTTTCGTTAGAGTAGGTTTTTTCTGGTTGAGGTTGTTGCCCACCGATACTATTGGGTTTATGAATATAACTATTACGAGATAAGCCAAAAGGCATCCCGTGAGACGATGTTCTTGGCAATCTCCATGACCTCGCTGTGTCCTTAGTAATGAACCGAACAAAATCTGCCGAGTATGTTCAGGCATTGTTTCCCTTCCTGGTAATACGAAAGCCGAACCAGACAAATAGCCCAAGTGCTATTCCACATCCCAGAATCAACAGAACTACACTACCTGGATGAATTCTTGTTCCGTCATAAATTTCTGATACAATTGGTTGCTTGGTTGATATGTCTGTTTGAGCTTTGGTATCCCCATTTTGTTGCTCAGCTATCGGTAGACCCGTACGATCTGTTTTTGCTGACGAGACTTGCTCTACCTCGGGCGATTGGACATTATTTTCTTTGAGATTTTCGCCTAAGATTTCATCTATTGTTGCGTCGACAGATTCAAGAACGAGTTTGTCAATGTTATGCTCTACCCGACCATCGATCCAATGGAGGGGAATAATAGGATTCTCTCCATCAATTAAGATGACTCTTGTGCCATTACGAATATTCGGTACAAAAGCCTGGGCGGCATCAAAGTCAGGCGAAAGTTCAATGTCTATGCGTTTGTGATTGAACAGTTGTGTCCTTATTCGGCCATTTTCGTGTGTGATCTTTTCCTCCCAATCGGCTGATATAGGGGTCCAGATACCATTAATATCTTGAAATTTTACGTTTCTCATTGTGAATAAAATTTCGACTCCTGGGCTTGTCGGCAACGGTGGCTTACCCTCAGGTTGTTTTATGCCTAATTTGGACCAATCGGGATAAGGCTTGGATACCGGCTCACCATTAAACATATTGTCTTTGGTCTTGATCACCTCAGCTTGACAGATGTTATAACCATGTTCAGGATCTAACCAAATCTTGTGCTTGCCATATGGTGTGGTGGCTTCAAGCACATAACATGGAATACCATTGATATACTCTTTTTCGTCATATAACACGGGCCGATCGCATTCGTGGAAGATCGAAGAGACGGTTTTAAGATCACCTGGAAAAAAACCATCGAGCCGAGCTCCGGGATATCCGATAGGGAAATACGTGTCTTTATTTTCTTTTTTTTTGCTGATATAAACCTTGTTTGCTTTTTCTTTGTATTCATACCAAGTATTATTATCCCAAATTGCCTGAGTATGGCCGAAATCAGGAAATTCGCGATCATCTTTGTCACGAATTGATATCCAGTTTTTCATCGAGAGGTCAAAGCGACTGCCGTCGGTGTATAATTCTGATCTATTTATGAACCAATCAGATGTCCTCGCCCAGGAATCTCTATCTTCCCTTAGTGTTTCACTTTTAACATATTTAGCCTGTAAGCTGTTTTGCGTTTGGTCATACCTGGCAAGCAATTCATTAATAGTTTGTTCTGAATAACAAATCGACGACAAGCAGAGCACTCCAAGAGCCACTAAGTTTACATGATATTTCATAAAAAAGTCTCCCAAAATAAATATCGATAATTACTAGGGTGGAGCTCCAATGTGCTCCACCCCATAATCAAATACGAACAAAGTGGGTTAATCACCCTTGGTTACAGTCTGTCGATATATCATCATCATTATAATATTTACACATATCACCCGAGCCACCGCACTCATCTCCATCTTTAATTATGTACAAGTTAGGAGAGCCTGAGGTCCTGGTAGATGCATATTCGTAACTACCAGAGCAGTTTTGCGATGATGGGCAATTTTTAGTTGTGTGGGAGATGGACTGGTACTCGCAATCGCAACTGCCGCCGACCATTGCAAGTCGGTCGTGACTCATATGGCTTGGCATGGCAGCACCCCACGCGACAATCATTGCCACAATTAGTACACCAGCAAGGCACAGCCGGGAAACACTTAAGACTTTCATAACAATCCTTCCTTTCTGGGACAATTATCCCATAATAAAGTCAAAAAATCAACTTCAAAAGAACCAAACAAACACCCTGCCCGCCGAAAACGACAGAACTCAATATTTTACGTATTTTGGCATTGCCAACACCCCCTTTCAAAGTAAAATTTCCCCAGTTTGCAACCGTTTTTTTGTCAAAAAGACGCATCGTAAAAACGCCTGACGAGGGCAGCAAAAACTCCCTTTTTTCTTACTTAGTGACAGATTTGCCCGAAATGTGAGGTAAAAGAAAAGTAAACGTTATGGTTCAGGGTTTTAAACTCTGTAATGGCAAAAGGTTATGAGCAGAAAAGTTTTTTTCATCTCGCCGATTTAGGGACGGATTTATTATTTAATAATACCACCCCCTGCAATCCTGCCATCCTGCACTATGGCGAACCTTCCAAGTTCGGGGACTCTGTCGAATGGGTCGACACACATAGGAGAATCAAGCTTAATTTTCACACTTGCGATCTGTGAGTCCGTAAGCTGATCGGCATTGGTACAGATGATCTTCAGACTAACCGGATCGATGATTTCTGAGATCTTCTCTATCTGTGCTGAACAACGCTTGGTCCCGCATAAGATATCTATCTTGCCGCCGGGTCTTAATGGTTCGGTGCCGATGCAAAATACATCCGCGATTAGATAATCTGTCGTCAGTGGCGGGCACCGGACGTCAAAACCCACGTGTCCCCTTTCAACACCGGTTGGATCTTGCAGAAAAAGGGCAACGGATTGACCAGCCTCAGCGGCACTACTTTCCCGACCTGATGCTTCTATGGAAAGGACCTTTGTCCTGCGAGGTATAGGGCCAAAAGTAAGTCGATGGTTTTTAAACAGCTTGCCGGAGGCCACCTTGCCTAGAATGGTGGTTCGGCTATCGGTGACGTAAGGGCACTGCGCCAAGAATCGCAGTGGAAGCGAATTTAGATTTTTTCGAGCGGAAAGATAATCTAACGAACTCACCAATGTCGGTGAGGCATTCCATCCCATCCTGTTGCTTTTTTCTGTAATATTTTCCCCATACTGGGCGGAGACAGGAATAATGGCAACAATTTGCACATTGAGTTTTTTGATGAAATCAGTTATTTGCTCAGAGACCTCACAAAACCTATGCCTGGCGTAAGATTCAACATCCATTTTATTTACGACAGCGATGATCTCTTCTATTCCAAACATGGCAATCAAGTACAGATGCTGATAGGTCTGATCAAGGGGTCCTTCCGAGGCATCAACAACCAGTATCGCGGCATCTGCTCTCGTTGCTCCTGTAACCATATTCTTCAGAAATTCCTTGTGACCCGGCGTATCGATGAGGGTATAGCTCCTTTGTGCGGTCTTAAATCTGACTTCACTGGTATCTATCGTCATACCTTCAGTCTGTTCTTCTGCCAGCTGATCTGTGACGCCCGCGAACCCTTCTTTGTATCCAAGTGCTTCAAATTTTCTGATCCTGTCTACGACGTTTTGGGACAGGCAGTTAGCTTCGTAAAGCAGTCGCCCAATAAGAGTACTTTTACCATGGTCTTTGTGGCCTGCGACCACGATTCTTAGATTTTCCATGGCCTGTTCTCCATCTTCACATGTATCCCAGAGCTCTTAATTGCTGCATAGCGTGAGCTGCTTCTTTATCCTGGGCTCTGCCCTGGCGCTCCGCTATCTTTGTGTTTTCCAGTTCATGTATGACCTCATCAATATTGCGGGCGTCCGATTCGATAGGCTCGCAACAGGGAGCGCATCCTATGCTCCTGTATCTTTTGCCGTTTTTTGAAAAGTAAAGTTCTACGGTTGGAATATGCTCTCTTTTGATATATTGCCAGACATCCAGTTCTGTCCAGTCGAGCAAGGGATGAATTCTGATGTGTGTATTCTTTTTTACTTTTGACTCGAAAAAATCCCATAGCTCGGGTGGTTGGTCGCCGTAATTCCATCTGAAATCTTGGTCTCGGGGCGAAAAATGTCGCTCTTTGGCACGAATGCCGTGTTCGTCGCGGCGTATTGCCAGCATAACTGCGTCAAAATTATGCTGGGTTACAACCTGCTTTAAGGCTTCCGTCTTGAGCAGATTGCAGCATGACAATTTATCTGCAAGGCTTACTTTTTTCGCAGCCTCGGAGGTATTTCTTGCTACGATCAAGTTTAGACCCCAGTTTTTGGCCCACATGTCACGAAAGGCATACATGGATTTAAACTTTTTACCGGTGTCGATGTGGATTACGGCAAATGGAGCTGTTCCCAGGAAGGCTTTTCGACACAACGCCAGAAGTACAGTGGAATCCTTGCCCATCGACCAGAGGACAGCTATTTTTTCAAAATGGCAGTAAGCTTCACGGATGATATATATGCTTTGGTTTTCAAGTTCATCCAGTCTATTCATCTTACTGGCCCCAGAATTGATTCTCTTGCAAGTACACAATATGTCAGCAAGACTATCCTCGTAAAAGTAAAACAAAAGTAAATGATGTCCCAAGACTGCGCAACTACATCTATGATTCACTAACACTCCCGAAGGTGGAATGCAATTGTCCTCTTTGCCCCGACTCTCTGTTTGCCCGTGTTATTATCTTGCCCTACGGCGTGGACTTCGTCTGTCTGTTGACCACAAGTCTACAAATAGCCCCCCTCCAAAGCGCACGGTCTTGACCTTTGCAAAGCCATGTGTGCTCAAGTCCCTTTCAAAGCCCTCGTCCTTCCATAAGTTCATGGTCCATATGCGCGTATACTTGGCCAGGTCCCCATCATAGTAGTCTCTTGCTGAGATATAGGCCAACCCCTCATAATGTGCAATGTCTCGATTTGGATCGTAAATGTAGTTGGGAAGATCCGAGTAATAGTTGAAACTATGAAATGTGACTGCATGTGGATGCAGAATGATATCAGTTCGAGGGTCGAATTCAATAGAACTTAGTGCCTTCCGACATTCCGCCTTGTAAGTATTCTGGGCGATGTTAGTCAAATAGAATACGAGGTTTGAAGTGATGAATACTGCCGTAAGTAGGATCGCTGACCTTCTGCCAAAAAGGGTAAGAAAGTCTCTGATTCCATAAGACAGAAGTGTCAACAAGATGGGCACTACGAAAATCAAATAGCGTACATAATAGAATGGAGTCTTGAACGAGATCAGGAACACAAGCCCCAACATGAGAAGCACTAACCATGAAAGCTTTGGCAAGGACTTGGTGCCGTTGCCAGACTCCAGAATAATACCACCTATGCTCAGCCAAATGGCAAATAGCCGGATGAAACGGTAGGCGAACCAGTTCAGCACAGTGAAGCTACCATTATAATTTTGTGACGTGAAGAACCAGCCGTAGTTGCCAATCACATCTCTGATGGGGTTGAAGTGCAGCCAAAAACCCTCTCTGTCTATCCTGGCATACTGCTGCACCAGTATTATGAACCAGGGCAGATAACAGAGCGAAATGCAGGCATAGGATATTGCTGCATACTTGAAGGCGCCATGCTGGAAAGCAAGGCTAGGTTTGATGTGGTGGGAGGCCGGATACAGGATGCCTATTAGGCTGGCGATCAGTATGGCGGCCACGACCACTGTGAAAATGTTGTGCGTATAGAGACCTAAGAGAGAAAACAGAATGAAAGAGAAGCATACATCCAGTCGAGCCTTGCTATTCATTCTGCAGGCAAAGTAGGTCGTGGCAGTTGCAAATGTGGTTAACATCGAATAAGCTCTCGCTTCTTGAGAGTATACAATGAGTAGGGGATTGACCGACGTAAATAGTGCAGTCAACAATCTGTAGGTTGCATTGCTGAAAATGAGCGTCGAGAGTAAATAGGTGAAGTAGATAGTCAGCATGCCAAAAGTCAAGGAGAGCATTCTCACCGAGATGGCGCTCTTACCAAACACTTTCATCCAGAGATTAAGAAGAAGTAGATGCAGTGGCGGGTTTGTATCTTTGATAGAGATGTCGACAATCTTGTGCGGTGGCTGTGAGGCGACGTTTATCGAAAAGGCCTCATCCCTCCAAATGTCCAGGAAGTCTATATGATATAGGCGAAGAGCTAATCCCAGGATCGATATGAGAATCAGCAAGACCTGGTATTTAAATTTTGCTCGCAATTCTCTGTGCATATGTGGCTATCACTGCTCCATAGTCGATCGACCTTTATGGTAATTGGGTGAACAGCGGCACGCGACAGTCGAGCCGGACATCGGCCGGGATTGGTGCCACGTCCATATTGAGTTGAGAGAATAGTTGACCAGCATGCCTATCAATATTCCAGCGACGTTCGCTGGTATATCGTAAACGTCCATGAAATATACCAGCATCAGAAAGGCCACGTAATTCAACGAACCTGCCAGGGCGGCAACGACATGGAATCGGAGCAGTCTGCGGTAAACCGGAATCGTTACTCTACGGTACTTGAATGTCCAAACGTCGTTCAGAAAGTAGTTTGAGAGAATCGAAAGTTCGATGGCAACCGGAGAAGCCAGCGCAATATTGAAGCCGATCTTGCGCGTCAAGAGAACATATATCCCCAGATTTACCAATAGTCCCGAAATCCCAACCAAGGCGAATTTGATGAACTCCTCAGACTGACGAAACCGGAGCTTGACCGCGTTTAGCGGGAACTCCACTAGGTCTCTGAAGGTTAGCTTTGATTCACCGTGTGTCCTGCGGCGGAACGTCATAGGAACTTCAATGACTCTCGCGCCGTTCTGCAATAGCTCCCACAGGGCAGCGGATTGGAACGAATAGCCTCTTGTAGAGAGAAATCTGAACTCGCATTTCTTCAATACCTCGGCCTTTATGCACCTGAACCCAGATGTACAGTCATGAATTCTCGGAAGACCGCCAAGAAAACGGATCATCCAGCTTCCCACAAGACTCATGACTTTACGCCCCCTGGAGAAGTCAGGCGTTGATCCTCCTGGAGCGAACCTTGAGCCAATTACCAGACTGAAGCCGTGATTAGCAAGATACGCGAATAGGGGGATTAGACTGGGATCATGCTGGCCATCGGCATCCATTTCGAAAACAATGTCCGGCGACAGCCTTTTGATTGCATTGTCAATTCCTCGTTTGTAGGCTTCACCTAAGCCCTTTTTCGGCCCGGTGATCAGGTGTAAGTTTTGAAATCGCTTCATGAGGGTACGGACGACATGTTGGGTTCCATCAGGCGAGTTATCATCAACAACCAGGACATGAAGATCATGCGTAGGAATTGCTGGTGCTTGCGCGAAAATCTCAGGAATCACATTACTGACGTTTTCAGCCTCGTTATATGTTGGGAGAATCACACATGCTTTAGGTCGCATTGGAAACTCCACTTTCCAGAAAAAGCGGACTACGTGATATCACCAGCACGACATAGCCGAGTCAAGTCAGGCCGATCCCATACAAAATTGGACACTTTGCAACTGGACTTGTCCAATTCTATGGTCAAGCCAACTGGACTTCGACCTCCTGAAAGGTCCATTGATCGACCTCCACACGTTCAATGACCCATGGGCGAGTCTGACTGAGGCTTTCATGCACTACGCTGATACAGGCTTGTCCAACATTCATTCCGGCTTCGGCGGATTCAAGTGCCCACGCGCGCATGACCCTGCCGTAATTCCACACCTTATCAGAAGCCGTATGACACCCTTACCTATGTTAAGCACCAGGCGCCCATTTTCGTTAGGATGTATTTCAGAATTTTGGGTCATTCGAATTCGATTTCCTTTGATAGGCAACAGCGCTCGTGTACATGAGCTCACTCCTCAGGGTGTCAGTCTTCGATTGACAATCTCAAAGAGACTACTGAAACTCGATTCAATGGCAAAGAGACAACAACGTTTGTTTAACGTGAGACACTCAACTTAACCAGTAAAAGAAGATTAAAACCTGATACCTTACGCTAAGTTCAGAATTATGTGGCCCCAATAGGATGAGTGCTTAGTTTGATAGGTTGCTGCTCTGGCTTTGCATTTGGGCTACATTTGCAGACTCAGCACAACCTGGATACCGGCTTCGCATTGTTGCGGTGGCCTACCGGGCAGGTGGGTACTAGAGGACCTAGAATTTGTGCAGCCCTACCCCACGAGAATTTACAATTCTTTTACTTTACTTGCAATGGATTCTGAATTATCCGGTTTTGTTATCAGTGTCGGAAAACTACAGTAGTGGAAATACGCAGAATTTCGAGTGTCTTTCTCTATGAAGGAAAAATTACAGGGCATATGGTGGATGCGTTGCGGAAGCTTGCCTTAGGTCTAATAGAGTGCGTTTCAAGAAGCTCGGGGGAACAAGTTGTAGCTAACTGAACGAGCCATGAGAATTGAAGATACGATGGTATAAGGTCGGATAGGATTTTGAACCTGTCATGCTGAAAAAGAACGGTATTGAAACTTGACAGCCGCTTTTCATAAAGGATAAGGGGTAGGCTACGAGGAGCATTATGCGAGTTTACTTGGCGATGATTTCTCGTCGTATTCTGACTGGACTATTTGTCATATGCTTTGTCCATGACTTTTGTTGGGCACAAGTCATATGCTTGCCCGGACAAGGGCCGGATTTGAGCACGCATGCAGAAAATCCACTATTTGTCACAATCGACACAGGCCAGCAGAAGCAGACGATTCACGGCTTTGGCGCGTCTGACTGTTGGACAGTCCAGTTTATAGGTCAGTGGCCCTTGAAGAAACGTATGGCAATCGCGGACCTGTTGTTTCAGACAGGTCTGGATCCTAAGAACAACCCCAAAGGCATCGGCCTGTCTATCTGGCGATTCAATCTTGGAGCCGGCAGCAGCCGGCGTGAGGACGTTCGTTCGGTCTGGCGCAGGGCCGACACCTTTTTGTCAGAGGATTTCAAACATTATGATTGGTCTCGCCTGCCTGGCCAGAGGTGGTTTTTGAAGGCTGCAAAGCAGCGTGGCGTGGGGCAATTTGTCCTTTTTGTTAATAGCCCGCCGATCCACATGACCAAGAACGGCAAGGCCTTCTGCGACGATAGTTCGGGAAGCACTAACTTGCCGGCTGAGAAATTCGCTACTTTTGCTTCCTATCTGGTAGATGTTCTCAAACACTTCCACGATGAGGAAGGGCTCACATTTACCTATGTCAGTCCTTTCAATGAGCCTGAATGGGATTGGGCAGATCCTGAACAGGAAGGCTGTCGGTACGACAATCCGGATATGCTTCTGCTTGCGCACATGCTGTGTAGAGAGATTCGTCAGCGTGGCCTGCCGACCCGGATCTTGCTTCCCGAATCCGGTCAAATTGAGTACCTGTATCAGAACAGACTCGATCGGCTCAATTACGTTGACTACTTCTTTGGTGCCTCTGGAGATGCTACCCTCCGCGACATACTGGGTAAAAGACTTTGTGGCCACAGCTACTTCACAGATACCTCAGAAACCGGTTTAGTTGTAAAAAGAAAAGGGTTAGCTGAGAAGCTTTCTCAGTATCCAAATCTGGAGTACTGGATGACAGAATACTGCATTCTCGGCGATGAAGGCAGGGGCCGGGATCTAGGGATCGACCCAGCGCTGCATGTCGCAAGAGTGATCCATTACGACCTGACTATGGCCCAGGCAAGTTCCTGGCAGTGGTGGCTGGCTGTTTCAGTTTATGACTATAAGGATGGCCTGGTATATGTGGACGAGGACTGCAAGGACGGCAACTTCTATGAGTCCAAAATGCTATGGGCATTAGGGAACTTCAGCCGGTTCATCCGGCCAGGTATGAAACGTGTAGTGGTATCGCGTTCCGATGGGGCCAGCCCCGAAGATACCATAGAAGGCCTGCTAGTTTCCGCCTACTACGACAATGACCATGATAGAGTTGTCATCGTATTTGTGAACTATCAATCACAAAATGTACCTGTCAAGTTGCGGTTCGCCAATACCCCGCGTGTGGATTCTACCCAAGCGCTGATTCCTTATATTACCAGCTCGGTGGAAAACCTGACCGCCTGTAAAGAGGTCTCGACGCAACAGGTCGTGTTGATTCCCAGCCGCTCAATAGTGACGTTTGTCACGCCGAATAAAGGTGCGGACGGTGTGACTGCGAAGAAGTGACTGAGTAGTCTGACAATATACCCGCGATCGTAAGTAAGCTGGGTACCGATTGCATTCTCGAAAGGGTACCGACGCCTGACATGGAAAGTAACAAACATGAAGATTCCTCTCGCCTCCATGTGGCGCGTGAGACGAAAACATTTTATCAACCGACGGGTCGAGGACATGTTCAGTTCCCGGTCAAGCCGCCGTCGATCGGCCAGAACGTTTATCCAAATTGCCTTATGTATCTAAGGATTTAGCCGACCCAACCTTTAGTCCTTGCGCGAGTTCTTCTATCGGGACCACCCGGTCTTCGGCGGTCAACGTGGCCACCGGGCCAGTGTCCTGCTTAGCAGGCACGAGAACTTCTTCGACACGTTCCGTCTTTACATACGCGAACGGCCAACCAAGCACAAACTCATCTACGAGGCAGATCCAGCTGACACAAAACAAAAAGACGATGTACGGAATCAATAGTGGGATCAGAAGCAGATCTTCCCGTCCTGGTGGACTTTCTTCCTTTCTGTCAAGGCACCATGCCAAAAGTGCTGTAATGCCGGGCGTTGCAGAGGCAAACAGCCAAAGAAGAAATGAAAGGGTTTCGCCAAATTCGGATGTCCTGAAACCCAGAGCGGACAGTCCCCTAAGGGGAATTAATGCGACGAGCAGTCCAGACACAACTGCGCAAGTCAGGCTTACGAGTATGTCGATCCGCTTAAAGAGCGATGCTTTCTTCATCTTCAAGATGCAGGCAGCATGTGCGCGCCAAACCTGTATCCACCCTCTGGTCCATCGCTTTCGTTGGCTAACCAGCGACCGCATTGATGTTGGCGCCTCCTCCCAGGATTGCATTGTAGGGAGCACTGCAATCTGGTATCCCGCCGTGTGAAGCTTAACGGAGAAATCGATGTCTTCTGTTAGAATATCCTCGTTAAACGTGCCGAGTTCGTCAAAGACCTCTCTTCGGAAGAATGCATGTCCGCCAGTAAAAGTGGAAAATCCGCCAATTCGCCAGGCACCGTAAATGCAGAGTCGCTCAACGATGTCGCGCTCAAGCGCCACTAATCGTGTCACTATATTGTGTGTGCGATTGATCGTTCTACACCGCCCGCGTACGCATTTTACGTCTGGAGCCTGCAGTTGAGCAACGGCATGACGAAGAAGATCGCTGTTGAGAGAATGATCGGCGTCAAATATTCCGATAATGTCCCCCGTGGCGAATTCTAAACCGTAGTTAGTCGCGGCGGCCTTGCCTCCTTTTCGGGTCAAACGCTGCACGGGTACGATCCGGGGGTGTCGTTTGGCAAATGCCTGAATGATCTGTTCGGTCCGGTCCGTACAAGCCGATTCATACACGTAAATCAATTCCAGTTTGTCTGACGGATAGTCCAGTGCTAACACGGAAGGAATAGTCCTTTCCAGTACTGCCTCCTCATTATAAGATGGGATAATCAGCGAGACGCGAGGCAGTTCATTCGGTAGTCTGTCGCACCTATTCCGTTTTTTCATCGCGAATAGCGCCAGTAGGTATGACCTTGCGGAGCAGAATATGATCGCCGCAAATACAATGGTTCCCAAAACCATATAGTATCTTGGGTAGAGTTGGCCTGGCAGTAGTAGCACCAGCAGATAGGTCGCTGCAACGAGAATGTGGTACACGATATATCTGGAATTTGACTTTTCAGCAGCCCTAAGCTCCATAGCCTTACCTGCCCAGCGCCACAAGTACGGTGGAATCTTTCGCCATCGACCACAATTGATTTTGTTGAAAAAATATAGCATGTCGGCAAGCTTGTTTGGGCGAAAGTAAAACAAAAGTAAATGTTATGGCAGAACGATATACGTATATCCGCGACTTGCTGATGCATCTAAACGCAGACACGGTCCCGCAGGCAGTGATACATGAGTCTGCATCTATATGCGGAACTTATCGGGCCCGCCTTCCTCTTTATGTCTTCCACATCGGGTTCCGCTGCGATGTAGGTAAGTTTTTTACAAAGAAGCCGAAAAATATGGGCTACATTTTCGACTCCACCTGCGGGTTTTAGGTATTCGGGGATAAAGCTTTTTTTACGTGACGGCCGACAAAAAGCAAATATCATAAGGAGGGCGGATGTTCCGGATAAACTCGTAATTTGTTTCTCAAGAACCGTGTAGCAGGCTGGTGTTCCCCGATAAATTGGTTGCTTGTCTATTCTTCAGAGGCCTGGCGGGTCTATCCTGGCTACAGGGGAGGGATGGCCTTTTTACACATTCTTTGCCCCAAAGTGTTCTTTTGATGAAAGAAAAATATAGGGCAACACAGTACTTTGTAACTGTGGAGTCGAGCTAATGTTGCCCTACATAACCACAGAATTAACAGAATTAGAGACTGTAGCATCTTTACAGAGTTCCTTTCTATCCTGCTTTTCGCATTTGGCCTGTTCTGCTGTAATGCAGCGTCTTTATTGTGCAACTTTGTCGGGCAATGTATACATCTCGCTGCATATCAACCGCTATCCGTTGGCTAATATGCTCACGAGTGCGTACGCGATAAATGCTCTTTTGCATTTTGCGGTGC